>Ga0210400_10000049_pt1 | contig 196938 bp, 155 predicted proteins | sample IncBWH26MmetaG_FD_155456 | JGI IMG/M metagenome (GOLD analysis project Ga0210400, IMG submission 155456) | Forest soil microbial communities from Barre Woods Harvard Forest LTER site, Petersham, Massachusetts, United States - Inc-BW-H-26-M | ecosystem: Environmental > Terrestrial > Soil >... | reverse complement strand
GGCGCGAATGTCCTTGGGAGAGTGGTCGAAATAGCCGGCGAATTCGACTTCTTTGTAACCGACGGCGGCGACCTTGGCGATGCTGCCTTCGAAATCGGACTTCATGGCGTCGCGAACGGTGTAGAGCTGAACGCCGATGGGCTTGACGGATTTGGGGAACGCGGCGGACCAGGAAGTTTTTGCGGCGAGTGTTGCTGCGACGGATGTTCCGATGAATGTGCGGCGTTTCATGTGAGATTTTCTCCTCGACTGAGAACGGCAGACAAACGGCTCGCTTCGTAGCCAGCAGTAAAACGATTGAAGAGCGAGCGGAGCGAGTATACAAAAAAGTGGGGCGGCACATGAAAAAAATCACGTTCCAAAGTTCGAACGAGCGCGACCATCGTTCTTTGCATACTTCGTCCCTCAATGAGCGGCGATCTTGCCGCGGATTACGGTGACGGAGGCTTTTGGCAAATGGAAAATTGTGTCCGCGCCTGCGTTTATCGTGGAGCGCGCGGGCGGCCCATCGGGATCGGCAACGCCTCCAATGGGATTTTCGGAATCAGAGTGCCATTTATATTGTTCACTGCCAAAGGTTACGAAACTTACGGGGCCTGAGAAGCGTTTTTCTTCGCTTGCACCTGTTTCGAAAGAAATGTGGACGGGATGCTCATTTTCCTGGTCTTTGTTGACGAGCATCAAGGACCAGTCGCTGTCGGGACGCTGGACAGTGTAGGCGGTGACGAGCACGTGGCCGGCGCCGTCCAGAATGTCGCTGGCGGTTTGATAGACGCGATGTTCGCCGCTGCCGGGTTGCGCCCACTCCTGCGTGATTAGTTGCCCGGCGAAATATTGGGAATTGGGCTGCTGGATTTGAAGATCCTTGTTCACGGTGAACATGCTGAAGGTGCCGGGGGACGTGCCATGGCAGCCGAGGGATTGTCCAAGCGGAATGTAATGGAAATAGTAGACGGCGCTGCCGCCGGCTTCGAAAAAAGCGCCGACAAAATCGGCCCACCAGAGCGCGGCGAAGATATCGAGAAAGGATTCGTCATCGCCGGCGGCAATGTTGGTTTCGCTGATGAACATGGGCGTGCCCGGAGGGAGGCCGTCGTCGCGCCAGACTTGGAGAATGTTGCGCGTAAGATTTGCTTCTTCGTAGAGTTCGGACCACTGGAGTCTGCATTGTTCGAACGGGTAGTGTTCGAACGAAACGAAGGAGAGGTCGTTCAAGCGATTGTGGGAGCGCAAGTAGTCGAAGAAGCGTCCCATCCAGGAAGTTTTTCCGGCGGCGTTTGCCCAGACTTCGATGTCTTTATTGACGCCCTCAAAAATGGGGCCACCGAGTTTTAGCTTTGGATCCACTTTGTGCAAAGCGGTGGCCCACTGCAAATAAAGGGCAGCGTAGTCTTCGGGAAGGGTGTGCTTGCCGTCTGGTTCTTCGCCCATTTCAACGTACGAGATCGGATAGCCGCGTTTTTCGATGTACTGAATCTGAGCGACAGCGTTTTCCGGCGTGTCGTAGAGCATGGCGACGGGAATCATTGCGGGAAGTCCGCGGGTGATGCCGCTGGTGTAGAAGAGATCGAAGCCGACCTGGTCTCCGTGATCGTTGACGACGGTGCTCTGATGCCAAGGATCGACTGAGGAACAAAAAGTGTTTGTTTGGGCGCGATCTTTTGTATGGCGAATAACGTCATGAAAGCGGCCGTCGGCTGAAGTTGTGCCGAGGTAAAGCTCTTTGATTGCGTAACCGAGGCAATTGCGGCGGTCGTCCGAGCCATGCGTGTCGCAGGTGCTGGAGGATTCCGTCATCCAGATACGCACCCAGCGCACCGGAATCGGGGCACGAGAGAGTTGCAAGGTGGCGTCACCACCTTTTCCATCGGTGACGTTGCCACCGGGAAAAGTGACCCAGGAGCCTTTTGCGGCCTCTTCGATGGGATTGACGCCGGTCCAATACTGAACCAGATATTTTTTTGCGTAGGGGTCCGCCCACGCAATTCGAATGGCGCTGATATCTTGTGGGGTGGCGAGGTCCACCACAACCCACTGCGGGTGAAGGCTGTCGTCTTCTCCCGTGTAGGCTTTGGTGAGATAGGGATTGCTCTTCCAGTAGGTGTTGGGATCGCCGTCGGTAAGGCGAGAGTAGCTACGACCATCGGGGTGAGAGAATCCTGCGTGCGGCAAGGGATAGCCGAAAGAATGGCGGATGAATTCTGTTGGATTTGCGTCGCCGACGAAGTAACCCGTGTTGCCGGGGGCGCTCCAAGTTCCTTTGGGATTCCAGTGCCAGGCTTCGACGTAGAGCTCCGTGTTCTGGCGATAAGAAACGGTTTGCCAGCCGGTGGAGAGAATTTGTTTGAGGATGGGTTCGGAAAAGACTTTGTCGGTGGCGGCGAGTGGAATGCGGTCCACTCCGGCGCCGAGGGCTTCTGTAGGGCGGAAAGAATTTATGGGATGGGATGTGTCTACGCGAATGGTTTGGGAGCGGGCGGGCGGGAGAAGACCAGCCGCAACCAGAAAAAATAGACAGGTGTACGCAGAGAGGCGGGTTTGAAGACTCCGACGCAGCGAGAGTTGAAAAAAAATAGAGGCGCAGAAATTCATTGGCAGGTCTCCTCGCAGACCAAATTAAATCCCAAACCCAAGCAGAAATTTTCAAAAACAAGCATTCAGCAAAGTTGTTGTTTCTGCCGCGGAGCGAGAAGAATGCTCCGCGGCAGAAACAGATCCGACGCGAGCAGCTAGAAGTAGAGCTTCAGGGCCAGCTGGAGCTCACGAGGGCTGCCGAGCGTGGATGTAATGATTCCAAAATCGCTCGAGCCAACGGTAGAGTTCGGTCCTGCAAAATGAGGATGGTTGAAAGTGTTGAAGGACTCTGCACGAAACTCCAGGCGCATTCCTTCACGAACCTTGGCCAAAGGAAATTCCTTAAAGATGGACATGGAAACGTCTCTCGCCCCGGGCTGACGTACGCTGGTGATCGTCCGAGGAGCGCTACCAAATGCGTACAGACCGGCGAATTGACCCTGGTCGAACGTGCTCAGTGGAGGTGCGAGCACATCGGGATTCGCAAAATAGCCGGGTCCACCGCTGTTCGTGAAGTTTTCCGGAGAGCCGGAAGCGCGTTTGAGCGTGGCCAGCAAATCGGGCCGTTGGCCAAAAGTAGGCAGAGCAGTGCCGTTACCGAGCAGAGGAATAATGGGTCTGCCATCGTCAATGCGAATGATCCCGTTGGTTTGCCAGCCGCCAATGATGAGGTTCAACACAGGGTTCATGTTGCGCCCAAACGTTTTCCCGCGGCCGACCGGCAGCTCATATACATAACTGAGCTGCAAGATTTGCGCGATGTCGAAGACAGACACGGCTCTTTCGCCGCGCAGGTTGTAGGGATTTTGTACGTTAAGAGTGGCGCCGTCCGTGGATCCGCCACCCAGGAAAGAGATGCTGTCGTCCGTTGCGGAGGCGTCATCAATGGACTTTGACCAAACGTATGTGGCCAAGAACTGCAATCCATTTGAAAATTCCTTTTCCGCGCGAATTTGCAGAGCGTGGTAGATCGAGTTTGCGATTGGCGGAGAGTCTCCCTGGAACCCGTTGTATTGAGGATGAGGCACGAGGAGTTGAGCGAGCTGGATTGTTGGTCCGGCAAGACCGCTCGACTGGTCGCAAATAAATTTAGTGGCGTCGCAAGTAGGCCCGTTTACGCTGGGGTCGTAATGGAAAGGATTGGTTACCTGTGAATTCAGACTGTTACCCAGCGCAATGAGATCTGCGGGCGTATTTATGCCATTGAGAATAGAAGCCGGCAGCCTGTTCATTTCGCGGAATCCGCCGAGATAAAGGTGGGTTCCTTTCTTGCCGACATACGTCGCGTCCAAAAGAATCTTTCCTGGCAATTCCTTCTGAAAGCCGAAGCTCCAAGCCTGCTCGTAGGGCACGTTCTTGCTGATGGCCGGAACGGGTCCGACGGCGGCTTGACCGAGGTCATTGAAGGCGCCCAAAGAATTGCCAGGAGGCGGCGCAACGGTACAAGTGAACGGAGCGGTGAACGCACAGGACGTATTGCTGAGCGTATTCCACGGAGTTGCGTGATCAATGTTGAGAGTGGTGAGCCAGGGGGGCTGAATGTTGAAGCCCTGATAGCCCCAAGGGCCAGTGCCGGCAGCGCCGCTACGCGGAGTGGAGAAATAGATGCCATACCCGCCGCGCACAACAAACGAGTGCGGCAATTGATAGGCGAGGCCAAAGCGGGGCTGAACGGCATTGTAGAAGGTGTCGTAGTTAGAACGGTTTTGCGGGGTGACGAAAACTTCGGTGCCGCGAAGAGTGCCGAGAGCTTGCAGAGCGGGACCGGAGACTCCGTCCGATTGTGCAATCGCCAATTGAGCTGCTGAGAGTTGGAGCGGGGAAACGGCGTTTGGATCGAGCGAGTTCATGCGATTGAAGCGTTCCGTGCGCGGGAGGAATAGTTCATAACGCAGGCCGAGGTTCAGCGTGAGCTTGGGCGTGACGCGGTAATTGTCCTGGATGAAGGCGCCGTACTCAAAATTCTGAGTGCTGACGAAATTATTGAATCCCTGCTGACATGGCGTGCAACCGCCACCGCTTTGATTCGGTGAGCCAACACCCAAGAGGAAGCTGGCCAAGCCGTCGCCACCTTGCGTGGGAAAGCCGTCGGCGGTCGTGCTGGAGTCCGAGGCGATTAATGCCGTGCCGGTATTGTCAAAGCTGAAGAAACCGGAAGACCAGCCTGGGTTCACATGGTTGATGCGATGCATGCGGCCTTCGCCGCCAAACTTCAGTTCATGCAAGCCGCGCAGCCAGCCCACCGCGCCGGAGAGATGGTAAGAGTCCTGACCTTCTCGAGTGATGCTGAAAGGCTGACTGCCAATGTTATTGGATGCGTTGCCCGAGCTATACCCGCTTAAGGAAATGCCCGGAATGCTGTGGAAGCCGTTGTTCAGGTAGGAGGGAAATCCCAGCTGAGTGAACGAAGTATCTATGTTCGAGAACTCGCCACCGACGCCATGCTGGAAATCAAAAGCGCGCAGTGCACCAAACGTAAGCGTGAGGACAAGGCGCGGGCTAAAGGTGTGAACGTGATTGATTGCCAGTTCGTGGCGCGTTGAATCTCCGGGGCCGGAAGTGCAAGCGTCCGTGAAATTGCCAAAGCAATTAAAATCGCTGGAATTACCCCACTGCTGCGAGTATCTCGCTGTGAATAGATCATGGTCGCTGAAGCGGTGATCCACCTTGATATCAAACTGATTGTTTGAATTGTGCCGGGCACCCGAATCGAAAAAGTTCGCGTTTTGGAGATCAGCAAGAGTCGAGACCGGCTGATTTGGTTTGGGGAAGAGCAATATCATCTTTGCTGCGACAGGATTGATCAGATTGCCCGGACCAGCGGGGAGTTGAAAGGGAGTCCCCTGGAGGGCCTGATTTCCCGGCAGGCTTGGCGAACTTGTGTAAGTGGCCAAATTGTTGAATGGGATGAATGTGGAGCGAACGGCGCCGGGGGGCAGGCTGCCGTCTCCAGCAGGATCAGGATTGAAAGTTCCGCTGTAGGGATCCCAAAGCTGGCCGGAAGCGACCGAGCACTTTCCATTAGCGTCGAAGGTTCCGCCCTGGAGTGTGCAGAGCTCGCCAAAATTGCCCAATGCAGGGCCGCCCGGACCGCAATTGGTGGCGGAAGGGTCGCCACGCTCGCAGAGAGAAGGAACGCCCATCAATCCCGAGGAAGCGGCTGTCGTTTCGCGCGTACCCTCGTAATCGAAGAAGAAGAAGGTTTTGTCTTTCTTGATGGGACCGCCGATGGTGCCGCCAAAATTGTTGCGCTTGAGAGCGGGGATGGGCTGATTGTTGGCATTGTTGAACCAACTGTTCGCATCCATCACGGAGTTTCGGAAGAATTCGTAGGTGCTGCCGTGAAACTGATTGGTGCCGGAACGGGTGACCACGTTGATAACGGTGCCGCCCGCGAAACCATATTCCGCAGTGAAGTTGGTTTGCTGAACCTTGAATTCTTCGACGGAATCGACGGAAGGCGTGTAGGGCACGGCGCGAATTCCGCTGTTTTGTTCGGTGTTGGATGCGCTGGCGCCGTCAATCAGGATGTCGGAGGTGGAGTTGCGGCTGCCATTGGAATTGAAATTGAGCGGTCCACCGCCGCCGGTATTTGTCTCTACGATGCCAGGAGCCAGAAAGGTGAGGTTTGTGAAATTGCGATCGATCAGAGGGAGATCGTTGACGAATCTGCGGTTGACGACCTGGCCCGTGACGGCGTCTTCAGTTTGCAACTGCACGCCAGAGCCTTTTACTTCCACGACTTCATTGGCGGAACCGAGCTTGAGGGAAAAATCGAGAGAGAGGTTTTGATTGATGTCGAGGGTGATTCCCTCCTGAGTCTGGCCCTGGAAGCCTTTGGCTTCGACGGTGATTTTGTAAGTGCCGGGAGGAATCGAGCGGAGGACGAATCTGCCAGTGGCGGATTCCGTCGTGGCGGTGAAGGAGAATCCTTTGTTCTGATCCACGAGTGTGACTTTTGCAGAGGGTACGCTGGCTCCCGAAGGATCGGTCACTGTTCCGGTGACGGAGCCTGTGTAGAGCTGGGCTTGGGCCGTTGGAGAAAATAAGGCGATGATTAGCAGGAACAGCGCCGACAGCAGGCGCAGTGCGATTTTTTGTTTCACGGAAAAAACTGAAGCGACTACGGATTGATTTCGATCGAGTACACGCATAACTCCCCCTAGTTAAATTCAAGGTTTACAGGATTACCTGCGGCAGGCACAATCCTGAAACCCGTTCGTGCCCTCGACAATGAAGCGGGCTTGCAACAAGGCGGCGGAAATACAGGCCGGCCAGCGTCAGCCCTCTCTTGGATACACCTCTTTAAAACGATTTAATATGCGCAGGGAAAAAGAAAGTCAAGACAAAATTGTGTTTTTATCAGGTGAAATGAAGGGCGGGGGGACGTCTGCGTCTGCATAGGTGAGGTTTCCTTATTTCGTCTGGTCGCAGCGACAAGACTCTCTAAAAAGAAAAAGGGCGGCGCATTGGAAAAAACTGCGCCGCCCGGGGTGGTTAGTCAGGGTGAAAAGCTAGAAATAGAAGCGCAGACCGAATTGCATCTTGCGCGAAAGATGCGCACCGTTTACGTGCAGGAAGTCGGAAGATCCCAGAGCTGCGCTAACAGAGGTTGAACTCGGGATGGTTAAGAGGTCAAAAGTTTCCCAACGAAAATCGAAACCGGCGCGCTCGTTGATTGTGAAGCGCTTGAAGACGCCGAAATCGAAGTTGGTGCGGCGTGGATTGAACAGAGTGTCGCGGCCAACGTTGCCGAAGGTGAGACCAGTGGGAATCGAGAAGGCGTTCGGGTTATAGATCAGCGGGCCGATTACGCTCGGGTCCTGGTTGGAAGTGAAGCCACTGTGTGGGTCGCCCGTAAGATCGGGCCGAGAGCCGGTGCCTGTGCCATTACCCACGCCGGCGTTATCTCCAAATGTGCTGCCATTGGTAACGCTGAACGGAGTGCCAGTCTGCACGGTGGTGATGCCCGAAATTTGCCATCCGCCGAGAAGGGTATGCGTCAAGCCGGAGGTCTTGAAGAAGGGCAGGCCGTATACGTAGCTTACGGTTAGATTGTGCCGCTGGTCGAAGGTGGAGTTGCCACGATTGGCCGCGATGTCGTAGGAGTTTACGAACGCGGTATCCGAACGATCAGAAGCATCGTCAATGGAGTGGCTGTAAGTATAAGCGACGCTGAGCGTGAGGTCGCCGACAGTGCGATTCGCACCAATTTGGAGCGCGTGATAGATGGAGTTGGCTTCGTCGCGGAGCTTAGTGATGTTGCTGTAGCCGGGGAATACGGTACGCAGAAGGTCAGCGTTGGCTCCGCAGGCAGCTACGGCGAGATTAACCGCGGCTTGTCCGGTAATGGGGACTCCGCTCGGCGTCTTGGCATTGGTCGGCACACCATTGGCGTCGAAAGTAGTTCCGCAATCCGGAGAGTTCGACTGGCCAGACAGCGGCTGGGTGATTTGCTCGCCGGACGCGTAGGGATTAGCCGCCGTAGGAAAAATCTGGTTGCCATTGGTGAGCAAGGTCAGATGCGTACCCTTGCTACCAACGTAGGCAACCGAAACGATGGTGTGGGAAGGCAGTTCTTTCTGAACGTTTAGGTTCCATTGCTGGACGTAGGGCCAAACTGCCTTGTTAGGAACGGTGACGACGGTCAGCGGGAATAGCGGTACAGAGCCGGCGCCAGCTCCAACGTTTTGATAACCAGTGATGTTGGACTGGGTCGCGGCCAAAACGAGTGGAGCGGAGCCTTCCAACGATTCGGTATTGCCCTCGTTGCCGTTGGTATGTTCGAAGAAGACTCCATAACCGCCGCGAATCGCGAGCTTGCCGTCACCCTTGGGGTCGAAGGCGAAACCGATGCGCGGGGCAGGATTGAAAAGATGGCCCGAGAGGCAGCCGTCATTCGAGGATGAGCCGACGGCCACGGTCGGAAACGCGGATCCCGGCAAGAGGGGCAGATTGCCACCCTTACCACCGCATTGAACGATACCGTTCAGAGGATTTCCGGAGCCCGAACCGGTATTCAGGGAGCCATCGCCATTGAAACCTGGCTCGTTTCCGGCAACGAACGCATCGGGATTGAAGTTGAACGCGTTTCTGTAGCGCTCCCGGTAAGTACCGAAGAGGCTGAGACGGAGGCCTAGGTTGAGTGTAAGTTTCTTGGTGACGCGCCAGTCGTCGTTGAAGTAGGGCTCAACGATCTTATAGCGGTTGTAGTATTTGAGGATTTGGTTCCACTGCTTGTAGCTGCCGATATTGCCGAGAAGCATGTCGGCGAAGGAATTGCCGCTGGTGACGCCGGACGCGGCATCAAAGGTCAAAATGCCCTGCACGTTTGGTGAGTTGTCTTCATTCTTTTGTGCAAAGGCGGCATAGGCGCCAAATTGGAAAGTGTGATTGCCAAGAATCTTGGTCATGTTGTCGCGATAGGTGTAAGTGGGGTTGGCGTTGTTCCATGGGAAGTAGCCCGTGTCCTGACCGAGACTGGTTCCATAGGCATTGTTGCCGTTGAGTTGGATCGCCGGGAGTTTCCCGCCGAAGCCATTGTTGAAAATAGAGCCCATAGCGAAAGTGCTTGGTATCGCCGGGTTGTTGATCGCAGTCAAGAAGATGTGGTCGGCGGTATAGCTTGCTACGAATTCATTGAGCAAAGTCGGTGTAATGTTGGCGTTCAAGCGGGCCACAAAACTGGTGCCAGGCCCGACGAAATTGGTTTGGATATTCTCGAAATTAGAAGTGCCATTGCCCCAAAGAGGATTCGGCGTGATGGTACTCCAAGAATCGTGAATGTAACGGAAAGTAAGGCGATAGTTGTCGGAAAGGTTGTGATCGATGCGAACGAGTTCTTCGCGCCAGGTTGTGGGAAGCGAGACGGTTTGTACGAATGCGGGAATCGGAGCACCGGTTCCCCCTCCGCTGAGCTTGAAATTTCCGTTTGTTGTGTTGGCTTGCGGAATTAAAGCGAGCAGCGCCTGGCCTTCCGGGGTGATGGGCACAGCGGCAAAGTTTGCGACGTTGGGGCAGTCGGCCGTTGCTGGAGCGCACACGTCAGTGAAGTCGCCGCTCCGCTCGGCGTTGGACGGAACGTTTTGCGGCGTGGATGTGTAGGGATCCTTTTGACGTCGCCACTCCTCTGAAAAGAAGAAGAAAGTTTTTTTCTTGTCGGCGTTGTAGTGATGTGGGATATAGACAGGCCCACCGATGGTGTAGCCAAAATCGTGTTTCTTGTATGCCGGGCGAGGAATGCCAGCGGCATTGTCGAAATATTCGTTGGCATTGAAGAAGTCATTGCGTAGGTATTCGAAGGCGCTACCGTGGAAAGACTGAGTTCCGGACTTGGTTTCGACTTCGATAGTGCCGGAACCGTTGCGGCCATACTGCGCGCCGTAATTTGAGGTAAGCACTTTGAATTCCGCAATGGCTTCGACGTTGGGATAAACGTTCAACGTAGAGTTGGAACCGTTGTCCATGTTGTCGCCGCCGTCGAGTTCCCAGTTATTGTATTCGGTGCGGCCGCCGTTGATGGAATAGGCGACGTTGCCGTAAACGCCGACTTTGCCCTCATCCTGGCCGGTCTGGTTGACGACGCCGGGGGTGAGCGTGACCAACTGCGTGAAGTTGCGGCCGTTGAGTTCGAGTTGGCTGACCTGTTTGCCCGAGATGGTGGAACCGATTTCCGAGGATGTGGTTTCTACTTGCTCGACGCTTTCACCTGTGACCACAACCTCTTCGGTGATGGCGCCGACGGTCATCGTGACGTCAATACGGGCCTTTTCGCCGACACTGAGGGTAACTTTCTTGGCGGTGAATTTTTGAAAGCCTTTGGCGGTGACGATGAGGTCATACGAATCGCCGGGAAGGCCGGGGATGACGTATGCACCGTCACCATTCGAAACCGTGGTACGGGTGAGACTACCCGCCAGGTTTTTGATAGTGACTTCAGCGCCGGCAATGGCAGCGCCGGTTTTGTCGATGACGGTGCCGCCGATGTAGCCGGTGTCCTGAGCACGGGAGACGAGCGGCAAGCAGAGCAACGCCAGAATGACGAAGGCCGCGGGCCGCAAACAATTGGTAACCAAGTGCGCAAAGATCGAGCGCGAACAAGATTCTTTCACGATACTACCTCCAAAAAGATTGAACTTCTTGAGCGAAGGCATGCAGATGGGAATGGAGGAGCTAAAAGAATGCTGAGTACTGCAACTCTCGCCACGAGCCACCCCTGTTAGCTCAGGGTTTGCAAGTACAAACCCCGAACCCCTGCCACTCGACGAATCGCACCACAGACTCGATTAGCTCGGGGTCGCAAGTACAGACCCCGAACCCGCTATTAAAACGAGTTAATAAAGCAGTTTCTCGTTTATGTCAAGCGTGAAATTCCGTTGGAAAGCATTTTAGTCCCCAATGCAGGCGAGGCCAAAGGAGGCAAATACCGGGTGTGCTTGAGGTGCAACTGAGCAAGAATGGTGGGGTTGGCTTGCAAATGAGGGAGTGCGCGCCTGAAACTGAGCGCGATTTGTTTTGAGGAAAAACGGATTGTGAAGAGGGAACCAAAACGATGTGGGTTGATTTGGCAGCTAGGCTGGATGCTAGCTGTGCTTTTCTTAGCGAATGCAGCGATTGCGCAGAGCTTAAATCCACAAAGGGCGTTTGAAGAGGGGACAGCGGCTCTGCGAAGGAACGATTTGGATGCAGCAGAGAGGTCTTTCAAGAGTGTGATCGCGGCCGATCCAAAAGCGGGAGCAGCTTATACAAATCTTGGCGTGATTGCGATGCGGCGAAAGAATTGGAATGAGGCGCTGCGGCTTTTGAAGAAAGCGGAACGTCTGCAGCCGAATGAGCCGGGGATTCGATTAAACATCGGGCTCGTGGAATACAAGAGCGAGAATTATCAACAAGCGATCGCACCACTGGAATCCGTCATGAAAGAAAAGCCGGATTCGGTGCAAGCAAGATATTTACTTGGCCTTTGCTATTCGTTCGTGAGCCGCCATGCCGATGCGGCTGCGACACTGGAGCCGCTATGGCCGCAGATGTCGGATAACTTTGCGTATTTATACGTATTGGGAATTTCGGCGTTCTATTCAAAAAATGAATCTCTTGACCAAAAAGCGCTGGCGCGGCTCATTGAAGTGGGAGGCGATACACCTCAATTTCATTTACTGATGGGCAAAGCGCTGCTTGGCCGGAGCGACGACGAAAAAGGTATTGCGGAGTTGAAAAAGGTGGAAGCAGCAGATCCGAAATTTCCGTTCTTGCATTTCAATTTGGGGCTGGGGTACGGACACTTGGGAAATAGCGAAGAAGCGAAGGCGGAATTCCGAAAGGACATTGAGATCGAGCCGGATTTGCCATTCAGCTACGAACAACTGGCTAGAGTACTGCTGCGGGAAGGAAAAGAGGGCGAAGCGCTAGAGCAATTTCGCGCGGCGCTGGCTCGCGATCCGCGCCAAGCCGGTGCGCGTTTGGAAGTTGCCCGGATTTTGATTCGACAAAAAAAAGACAAAGAGGCTCTGAGCGAGCTTGATGCTGCCGAAAAATATTCCCCGCTGAATCACAATATAAGAACGATGCGCGGACAAACGTTGATCCGGTTGGGACGAAAGACGGAAGGGGAAGCGGAACTGGCCGAGGCAAAAAAGTTGTTTGCGTCAGGGCTTGCGAAAGAACGGGAGGACATGAACGAGCATCTGGTGCCGAATCCGGAGATTGGGCGAGAAGAATGATCTGGAATCAGGGGGGAGGTGGAGCCTGCCAAGGGCCGCGAGCCAGTTCGAGAGATTCGGCGACAGAGAGAAGGAGTTCTTCTTCGAGCGGGCGGCCGATAAGTTGGATGCCGATGGGCAAGCCGCTAGACGAAGTTGCGATGGGAACGGAGATGCCGGGTAGTCCAGCGAGATTGAGCCATTGCGAGTGGCGCATGGTTTCGCGATAGCCGAAGTCGGGCCGCCAATTGCCTTCGCCATGTTTGAAGGCAGGTGCGGAAGAGACTGGCGATAAGAGAACGGGCACGTCTTCCATGGCTTTAAGGATTCGGGCGCGTTCCGCGTCTCGCGCGGCGGATTTTGTGATGAAATCGAGCATGGTTGTTGGTTGGTCGGTTCGTGCAGCTTCGAGATAATCCAGAAAAATTGGGCTGAGATGGGATTCTTTACCTTCCACCATAGGCGCGAAGAGTTGAGCGATTACCGGTCCGAAGAAAAACCACCAGAGTTCGAAAGCGCGATCGAGGGAGTGGAGCTTGAACGGCTCGACGTGGAAGCCGGATTGTTCGAGGAGCTTTGCGGCACGATCGACGGCCGCAAGAGTTTCGGGAGTCGCGAGGCCGATGGCGGAGGAATCGAGAATGCCAATGCGGATATTCCGCAATTTTTCGGCAGAGATTTCTTGAATTGGCGCGGGAATGCTGAATGGATCTCCCGGGTCGGGACCGGCGAGGACATTAAATAAGATGCGGAGGTCGGCAGCAGTACGAGCCATTGGGCCGACGACGCCGATCCAGCCGAAAGAACTGTTGCCCGGAGGAATATGGCCCGTGGCCGGAACGCGACCGGGTGTAGGCTTGAGTCCGCAGATGCCGCAGAAATGTGCTGGCACGCGGATGGAGCCGCCGCCGTCACTACCGATTCCGCCAAAAGAACACCCTGATGCGATGGCGGCAGCTTCGCCACCGCTTGAACCGCCGCTAGAGTACGCCGGATTCCAGGGATTGCTCGTGCGACCAGTAATTCGATTGTCCGTTTCATATGCCATCAAGAATTCAGGTGTGTTGGTGCTGCCGAGCAGAACGGCGCCAGCGGCGCGAAAGCGGTCTGCAATGGGTGCGGTGCGCGAGGGAATTTCGTCTGCGCGGAGGAGAGAGCCTGCTGGGACGGGCCAACCGGCAACTTCGATACAACTTTTTATCGTGAGAGGGATTCCATGGAGAGGACCGATTGGATTTCTTGTGGAGAACTGCTGTGCGGTTGCGCGGGCAGCTTCTGTGTCGAGGTGGACAAAGGCGTTCAGTTTGGGCTGGAGATCACTGATGCGCGAAAGGTGCGCGTCGAGAAGTTCGAGGGGTGAAATTTGTTTGGTGCGGAGAAGAGCGGAAACTTCGGCGATGGAAGAGTAATGAAGAGAGGACATAGGCCGAGTGATTGAGGGTATGCGGGGAAAGAGAAGTCGTCAAGTTTGCAAAATTGGAATTGTAGCGAGCGTGGTTTTGGGTGTGACACAATCGAAGAGTCCTAGACGTGCACCAAACACGGGACACACTCCGCGCAGACAAGGAAACGCAAAACCATGGGAATGAGGCTTCGCCGTGCCGGTTTGATTCTGGCTGTGGCAGCAGTTTTATTGGTGTGTGCGCTGAGTGCGAAATTGCGAGCTGAGAATGGCCGGCGCACAGAGGCAGCGGGGCAAACGGCGAAATCGAGCAGCGATAGCGATGCGGCGAAGTTAAATAGTGTTGGCGTAGCGTACATGGGACAGCAGCGATTTGCGGACGCGCAAAAAGAGTTTGAAGCGGCGCTTGCTGCCGATGGGAAATACACGCTGGCGAAATTGAACTTGGGGATAGCGCTGATAGCGCAGCAGAAATCGGAAGCAGCGCGCGCGGCTTTGACAGAAGCGACAGAGAAGCGTCCGAATGATCCTTATGGTTGGTACAACCTCGGGCTGGTATTGAAGGACATCGGCGAATTGGAAAAATCGATCGCGGCGTTTGAACACGTGACGCAGATTGCGCCGAATGAACCGGATGCCTACTACTTCATTGGATATTTGAACGGGCAACTGCAAAGGTACGACGCGGCGATTGCGGCGTATCAGAAGGCGATTGATGCGTTTGAATTTCATGCGTCGGCACAATTTGGAATTGCGCGAGCGTATCAGCGGAAGGGAGACGCGGATTCTGCGAAAATCCATCTGCAAAGATTCCAGAAAATTACGGCAGGACATTTAGGAGCACCATTCGGGGCTGGGTACGGAGATCAGGGAAAGTTTTCTGTAGCTGAGTATGCGGCGAACGCGGTGCCGATGGCACCTGCGGCGATTCCTGTGAAATTTGTTGCGCAGCCGATTGCCGCGAGCGGCGCGACGAGCGCGATTGGGCCGGGCACGGGAGCGTGTTTTCTTGATTTTGATGGAGATGGAAAGCCGGATCTGTTTTTGGTGAGCGCGACCGCGGAAGGGACGAGCCGGCTGCTGAAAAATTTGGGCGATGGAAAATTTGCGGATGTGACGGAAGCGTCCGGATTGAAAATCGCGGGAAGCGGACTTGGTTGTGCAGCAGGAGATTTTGACAACGATGGCAAAACGGATTTGGCGGTGTGCTACACGGATGGGGTGAGACTTTTTCATAACGATGGCGGTGGAAAATTTGCGGATGTGACACAGACGGCAGGGATCAAGCGAGATAAAGGCTGCGTCGCGCTGACTTTTGTGGACTACGACCACGATGGTGATTTGGATTTGTATGTGACGAACGCGCCGGGGAGTGCCACGGGAAATGTGCTTTGGCGGAACAATAGCAATGGAACGTTCACGGATGTTTCGGGAGAGACGCGGCTTGGCGCCGAAGCGACGGGCGCAGGGCTTGTAACGAGCGACTTTAATAATGACCGCGCGATCGATTTTGTTTTGGCAGGAGGAACGGCGGGCGAGTTGGTGCTGCTGAATCCGCGTGAGGGGGCGTTTCATCCACTCGGGGATATTGACTTCACCAAGCTGGGATTGCCGGCAGCTGTTGGCGTAGTATCGCTGGATTTCGACAAGGACGGCTGGATGGATTTGGCGTTTACACATACAGGTGGGCCGGGAATTAGTTTGTGGAGAAACGTGGACGGAAAAAAATTGGAGCGCGTGGCGCTGCCGGATTTTGGATGGAAGAAGGGTTGGGGAATTGCGGCGATCGATTACGACAACGACGGCTGGCTGGATCTGGTGGCCGTAGGAGAAGGCGCGAATGGCGGCGAAGTTCGGCTGCTGCGGAATTTGGGCGCTGGGAAATTTGCTGATGTGACGAAGGAAGTTGGACTGGATAAGGTGAAATTGAACGAGCCCCGCGCGATTGTGGCTGCGGATTTGCGCGGAAACGGCGAAACGGATTTGGTGATTACACAGGCCGGTGGCGCTCCTGTTTTGTTGAAGAGTGAAGGAGCGGCTGCGAACAACTGGATGGAGCTGGATTTCAAGGCGCTGAACGACAATAAGAGCGCGATTGGAACAAAGGTGGAAGTGTTTGCGGGGCCAACGTATCAGAAATGGGAGGTGGCGGGGGCTTCGGGATATTTGGGGCAGAGCGCGCCGCAGCTGCATGTGGGGCTGGGAAATCAGAAAGAAGCGGACGTAGTGCGGTTGCTGTGGCCAACGGGCGTGCCGCAGGATGAAGTGAAATTAGCCGCGAAGAAAACACACACGCTTGCCGAACTGGACCGGCGAGGAAGTTCGTGCCCGATTCTTTTTTCGTGGAATGGAAAAGAGTATGAATTTATTGCGGACATGATTGGACCGGGAGTTGTAGGGCACTGGATCGCGCCGGGCGAGCGCGATGTGCCGGACCCGACGGAGTATTTGAAAGTTTCAGCGAAAAGCCTGAAAGAGCGCGACGGGAAATTGAGTTTGCGCTTCATGGAACCGATGGAAGAGACGGTGTATCTGGATCAGGTAAAACTGCTGGCGATTGACCATCCGGCGACATATGACGTTTTTCCGAATGAGCGATTTGTGAGCAATCCACCGTTTCCAGAGTTTCGCGTGGTGGCGAGCCACAACGCGCGGCCTCCTGCCGGAGCCTGGGATGACAAAGGAAATGATGTTTTGAAGTTGCTCTCGGCGGCGGACCGGAAATACGTAACGGACTTTGAAGGGTTGCCGTTCGCGGGATTCGCGAAATTGCACTGGGTGGAACTGGATTTGGGAAAATGGGACGCGGCGAAACCGCTGCGGCTGATTATTGATGGTTACACGGATTATTTCACGGCGACTTCGATGTATGCCGCGGACCAGGCGGGAATCAAAGTGATTGCGCCCTATGTGGAAGCAGAGGACGAAAAAGGAAATTGGAAACAAGTCGTCGAGGACATGGGCTTTCCGGCTGGACTGGAAAGAACGATGGTCGCGGACCTGACTGGGAAAATTCCGGCCGGAACAAAACGGATTCGCGTTGTGACGAACTTGAAGATTTACTGGGATGCGATTCGAATTGATCAGACAGGCGATGCGCGCGATGCGCGCGTGCAGGAAGTTCCGCTGGCAAATGCGAGCCTGGCATTTTTGGGGTACCCGAAAGAGATTCGGCTGACTCCGGCGAGCGATACGACGTACTCGTTTTCGAAACGCAGCATGACTGGGCCGTATGCGCGCGCGGCGGGGAATTACACGCGCTATGGTGACGTGAAAAATTTGTTGCGAAATGCGGACGACCGGTTCGTGGTTTTCAGTTCCGGCGAAGGCGTGAAGCTCGATTTCGATCCGAGCGGATTGAAACAGTTGCCTGCAGGCTGGGTACGGGATTATTTCTTCTTTGCGGATGGATTTGAAAAGGACATGGATTTTTATGCGGCGGATGCGTTTACTGTGGAACCGTTGCCAAAGCATGGGATGAAGCCGTATCCGTATACGCCGGGTGAGGAATTTCCGGAAGACGCGGAACACCAGAAATATCAACTGGAATACAACACGCGGCAACGTTCCGGACAGATGCCCGCGGATTTGCAGTATCACTATCCGAAAAAATAGCGATCAGCGCGTAGCTTGGGGTTGGCGGCTGGCTGCCGTTTCGACCTGAGCGAGCATCTTTTCCAAATCTTTGGCTGAAAAGTAGCGGCCGTTGACGACGACGGCGGCGATTTTTTGCGTGTTGGCGATGTCTTCAAGCGGATTGGCTTTGAGAAGAACAAGATCGGCGAGTTTGCCTTTCTCGACGGTTCCGAGTTTTTCTTCGACTCCGAAGAATTGCGCGGGGTTTAGCGTAGCGGTCTGTAATGCTTCGAGCGGAGTGAATCCCGCAGCGACGAAGCGCTGCAGTTCTTCGTGAAGACTGAAGCCGGGGAATATGTAGACGCCGGGCGGCGTATCGGTTCCAGCGAGGAAGGGAACGCCTTTTTCGTGAAGCAGGCGGACTACTTCAAGTTCCTTGTCCAAAAACTTTTTGCGGGTTGCTAGATCATCGCCGCCGTAGCCTTGCGTGATTTCGTCGGTGAAGCGTTTCCAGGTTTTTGTTTTCCACGAAGCGGGAACGTATTTCGCTCGCGTGTCTTTGGAAAAATCGGTCACGTCAATCAAATTGCCGCCGCGTTCCCAGACGAGGGTGGGGCATTGCCAGGTGTGATTCTTCGCCAGGAGTGCAGCGAGCGAGGCGGCGCGCGCTGAATCGTAGGTTGCGAGGAAACGCGTCTCGGTTTTGTTCCCCTTCAAAAAATCGTCCTCGGCTGGCGAGCTTCCTTCGAAGATACCGATGAGATGTTCGAAACTTTTCATGCCCGCGTCGGACATTTCGGTGGCGCGAACGGAATCGGGCACGTGGCCTTCAAACGGGATTTCCTGTTTTTTTGCTTCGTCTGCGACAGCGAAGACGGCGTCGCGCGGGATGAGTGATTGCAGCTTGATGAAATCCGCGCCGCGATTTTTTAAATCGGCGACGGCGCGGCGCGCGTCGTCCGGTGTGGAAATAGCAATTGAACTTGGGAAACGCGGCTTGGGGCCATCGAGCATGGGGCCGGAAGTGTAGATGCGCGGGCCGATGAGGCGGCCAGTTTCAATCTCGTTGCGCCAGCTTTGCACGATATCGAGTTCGCTTCCCATGTCGCGTACGCCGGTCACGCCGTTTGCAATGAAAAGAGGCAGAGAGATCTCTTTTGCATCTGGAAACCAATCTCCGAATACGAGGTGGACGTGCATATCCCAGAGGCCGGGAATCAAGAAGAGCCCGCTGCAGTTTACGTTTGCCGCGTTACGTGGAAATTTTGCGGACTTAGTAGAGCCTATCGAAACGATTTGGTTACCATCGAGGGCCACGGTTTGGTCGGGTTGCAGCGTGCCGGTGCGGACGTCAACGACGGTGACGTGATTGAGGAGGATGGCGTCGCGGGACAGAGGGTTTTGTGCGTTGAGGAATGAAGGCGAAAAAATTGCGAGGAAGAAGAGAGCGCTAATTGTGGGCAGGAAGCGTTTGGATAATGACATGTCCAGAAATTGTAGCGGGTTTGGATGGGAATGATAGAGCGGCGATTCGCAGGCGGGTGGACTAGAGTCCCGCCTCTAAAACCGCTCGATATCAGTTAAGAAAATTGGAGAATGGGAATTAATCCCAGGGGATGGAGAGCCAGGCTCGGGCTTGAGCGCTTTTTGCGATGGTCTCGCAGAGGATGAGTTCGTCATGGCCGGTAGAGAAAGTCGGGAAGGAACGTGGCGCGTCGAATTTGCCTGCGTCGAGGTAAGCATAAAAATCCTTGAATAATTGAACGAAGGTGTCCGGGTAGCCTTCTGTATGGCCGCCGGGATAAGCGGCGTAGCCGCGAGCGGCGGGGCTGAGCAGTGAGGGATCCTTTATTAAGGACTCGTTCGCCCTTTCGCGGCGGCCAATCCAAAGCGTATTGGGTTCTTCCGCGTTCCACGCGAGGGAACCCTCCGTGCCGTTCACTTCGATGCCGAGGCTGCATTTGCGGCCAGCGCTGACCTGCGAAACGCTGTAAAAACCGCGGAGATCGTTTTCGAAATGGACGAGAACGCTGGCGTAATCGTCGGTGGTAATAGGAATTTCGTCGAAGGCACCTTCACCTGCTTTGGCGAAAGATTCGACGCGGCCGCGCGGTTTGCGACGAACGGGAACGACCGTGGCGAGATCGGCGCAAATTTCTGTGATCTTTCTGCCCGTGATGAACATCGCGAGGTCCATCCAGTGCGTGCCGATGTCCGAGACGGCGCGAAGATCGCCACCGAGCTTCGCTTCAAGGCGCCAGTTCCAATCGGTCGGGTAGAGCAGCCAGTCTTGATGAAATTTTCCGTGAACAAGCGTGGGGCGTCCGATGGCGCCCGATGTGACGAGCGAGCGTGCTTCCTGGCACAGCGGGTAGTACCGAAGATTATGCGCGACGCCGCCGACTTTGCCTGTTTCCTTTTCTACAGCAATCAGCATCGCGGATTCGCGCGAGTCCATCGCCAGCGGTTTTTCGCAAAGGACGTGCTTGCCTGCGCGAAGAAGCGTGCTGGCCTGCTCGAAGTGAACGTGATTGGGCGAACAGACGTGAACGCAGGTAATTTCCTTGTCGGCGGCGAGTTCACCGAGGGACGCATACGACTTTTCCAGCCCGAGAGATTTTGCGGCGGAGCTGCCGCGTTCCGCCGTGCTCAGCATCCCGCCGCGAACATGAATGCCGAGGCGGCGAAGTGCTTCGAGGTGCGCCCGGCCTACGAAACCAAGTCCAATAATGGCGACGGAATGATTCATAAGAGCGCTCCCCGAACAGGTTCTCTGAATAAAGCGAACCCGCATTTTACGCCGAGATGAGAAAAATCGTCACGCGAAATAGGGGCAAGCGATAGAAAGTTAATGGACTCTCTACTCGTAAATCACAGAATGTATATACCCTCGATAGTTTTGTAGAACCCAGCTATTGCAAATCTGAATTTCGAAGCTTAACGAAAAGGTATGTTCTTTCCCTTCAGCGGTTAAGCATGGCCGAAGATTGCGCGTTTCATGCCTTCCCTCCTGGTCCTTGTATTGCATCTGCCAAAGCCAATCATCCGAAACACTGCGGGTGTGCAAGAACTCTTTAAGCGCGAGGGATGCAATGACCTTTCGAGGCCTAAGAAAAATTTTGGCTGCGGCGATTTTGTGTTTAGTGGCGGTGGCAGTGGCCAGTGCACAGCAATATTCGGGTGTGGCGGGAGTGGTGACAGACAGTTCCGGCGCAACGGTAGCCGGTGTGGCCGTCCAACTCGATAATGCGAGCCGCGGCCTGCACTTCACGACGACGACGAGCGATATCGGTGTGTACCAATTCCTGCGCGTTGCTCCGGCTGCGGACTATGAACTGACATTCACAAAGGATGGTTTCCGTAAAGTGGTCGTCAGCAAGGTGACGCTGGGCGTGAGCACAGTCGAAACGCGTGACGTAAAGCTTGAAGTTGGGAATCTGACGCAGTCCGTGGAAGTGTTCGCGAATGGAGAGGCGACCCTGAACACGACGGACGCTTCGATAGGAAACACGATTGATACCGATAGGCTGCGCGACCTCCCGGCGCAATTCCGAAACAGCCCTGCGGCGCTGCTTGCATTGCAGCCGGGTGTGACTCCGGATACGGCCGAAGGAGAAACGCAAGTTGGTTCGGTGACAGGTTCGCGAGTCGACCAGACCAACATCACGCTTGACGGAATCGATGTGAATGACAACACCATCGGCCAGGCGTTCACGCTGGTGGGAAACGCACCGATTGATTCCGTGCAAGAATTTCGCACAATCACGACAAACTCAGACGCGGACCAGGGACGCAGCAGCGGCGGGCAGGTACTTCTCGTAACAAAGAGCGGTTCGAACGACTGGCACGGGTCATTGCGGGAATATCATCGAAACACAATTACAGCGGCGAACAGCTTCTTCAACAACGCGGCCGGTGTGAGCAAGCCGCCGCTCATTCGAAATCAGTTTGGCGGGAATCTCGGCGGGAAAATCATCAAAGACAAGCTGTTTTTCTTCTTTGACTACGACGGTTTGCGGGAAGCATCTTCCGCGCAATCTTTGCGCACAGTTCCGTTGCCGACGTTGCTGCAGGGCCAGATCGGCTACATCAACAACGGTTCCGGCTGCACCATCAACAGCACGGCGGCAAACGCGCCGCAGTGCATCACCTATTTGACTCCCGCGCAGATCGCGCAGATCGATCCGCAAGGAATCGGTGATTCGCAGGCGATTCTGCAGCTCTTGAACAACAGATATCCGGCGCCGAACACAGCGACTGCGGGCGACGGCATCAACACGAGCGGATTTCTCTTCAATTCCGCACAACACACCGTGGAAGATGACTACGTGGCGCGCATCGACTACCTGATTTCCGACAAACACAAAATCTTCGCGCGCGGAAATTTGGCCAGGTCAACGGCGGGAGACAGCGCGAACGCCTCGCTGCAGCAATTTCCCGGTGATCCGTTGCCTTTTTCTGTGCTTGCACAGCGCGATTTCACATATGTGGTCGGATATACCTGGACGATCTCTGCGAACAAGGTCAACCAGTTCGTGTTTGGCGTCGCAAATCAGTATTTGAATTTTCCGGTCCTGTTTGAGCCAACGGCGCCGAACTATTTCACGTTCACCGGATTCGTTTCCGATCCCTTTCAGAATTTTTCGAACGCGCAGAGCCGCAAAGTTCCCGTGGCGACGATCAAGGATGATTTCACGTGGACGCGAGGCCGGCACACCTGGCAGTTCGGTGGAGTGTTTCGCCCGATGCGCGACAACGAGACGCAAATCACCGACCAGAACACGATCACACTCGGGCTTGGCGGGAACACGCTAAACTTCGATGACAGCGCGGCGCAATTGCGTCCTGCCAACATTTTGACGACGGACCCAAGTTTGGGCGCCACCACTTTTGCGACAAGCGACTACGATTCCACATTTGCCGCGTTGCTCGGCCGGTATGGAAACATCGGCACTTTCTTTAACTACACAAAGGATGGGCAACCGCTTCCGAGCCTTTCCGGGACGCGCCGCAAGTACGTTTTCAATTCATATGAGATTTATTTTCAAGACAGCTGGCGCGTGAAGCCGAGCTTGACGCTGACCTACGGCTTGCGATGGGGATATCAGAGCGTGCCGTACGAAGCGAACGGCCTGGAAGGAATACCTGGCGTAAATTTCGACAACCTCTTCCGGCAGCGTGTGGCGAACGCGGCTAACGGCGTGAGCGGGCTGGCGGCGGAACCGCTGATCAGTTTTGATTTGGGCGGAAAGGTCAACAATCGCCCCGGATTTTACAGTCCCGACTACCGCGGTTTTGATCCCCGCCTTGGTATTGCGTGGAGCCCGTCGTTCCGCAGCGGATTGCTGGGAAATGTTTTTGGCGACCGCAAGACGTCAGTCAGACTGGGTGGCGCGGTTATCCATGACCGCATTTTTTCGACGATCAACTTTTTGTTGAATCAGAATTCGTTCTTATTTGACAGCAGGGCGAACGTTCCGTTTGGAACTCCGGGGGACGCATTTGCTTCCCTTCAAAACGATCCTCGATTCACTGATTTCAAAACGTTGCCGGTAACTCCTACGGCGCCCGCAATTACGAGGCCGGATACACCGTTCGTCGACTCGAATGGAATCCCATTTGGAACCCAACTGGGAAGCGTGAGCTTCCTGGCGATGGATCAGAATTTTAGGACTCCATATCAATATACGTTTTCTTTCGGGGTTCAAAGGCAGCTTGCACACGGCTTTATCGTGGAGGCGGACTACGTAGGCCGCCTCGGGCGGAAGCTGCTGGCGCAGGGCGATTTTGCACAAACCACGAATTTCAAGGATCCTGCTTCAGGAAGATTCCTGCGTGAATCTTTTGGCGCGCTGGAACGGCAAATTCAGGCCGGACTACCAGGAGCCCAAATTACGACCCAGCCGTGGTTCGAAAATCAGATGAACCAGGCGATACAACAGAATTTTGGAAGTCAGGGACTTTCGAATTGCTCCGACTATGCGCAATTCTTTTTTGGAGCAAACATTCCCACGTGCACTCGTCTAGTAAGAGGCCTATTCAGGAGCTTGCTGAACGTGGGAGATCTCTCCGACACGGTGCAAGGACTTGACGCGAACGGATTACTTCCATTGAACGTCGGCCTCAGTGCACAGGTGCCGTACAACAGTGTGCTCGGTAATTTTTCCTCTTCCAGCTACAACGCATTGCTCGTCACCTTAAAGAAAAACATGTCGAACGGATTGCAATTCGACTTTGATTACACCTATTCCCATTCGATCGACAACCAATCTTCAAATACGCGCACCGTCGGTGGTTTCGGCGGACAGGTTTGCGATCTGGAGAATTTACATGCGTGCCGGGGAAGTTCAGATTTTGATGCGCGCCACATTGTGAGCGCGAACTTCATCTACCAATTGCCATTCGGACACGGGAAGTGGATTGGACACGACGCCGGCCGGGGATTGGATGCGGTGATTGGCGGATGGCAGGTGTCCGGCATTGTTGCCTGGCATACCGGTTTCCCTTTCACCTTGAACACAGGAGCGTTCCCCCTCGGTTTTACGAATGACAGCGCTCCGTTTGTGACGGGACCGCGCTCGGCGCTTGCTTCAGGGATTCATACAGACAGCAATGGCACGCTGCAGTTTTACAAAGATCCGCAGGCTGCCCTGGCTGCGCTCAGTAATCCCGTAGACGGCGAAACAGGAAGCCGGAACAGCGTGAACGGCCCCGGATATTCAGACGTTGACTTGGGCTTGTTGAAAAACTTCCGCATGCCCTGGAAGGAAAGCCACCGACTGCAATTCCGGTGCGACATGTTCAATGCGTTCAACCATCCGTCGTTTGCGCCGCCTGCGTCGGTTTTATTCGGGCCGCAGTACGGCAACATCAATAGCCCACAATTTGGGCAGATTGTTGGCACTGTGAACTCGCCGCGCGTGATTCAGTTTGCATTGCGGTACGACTTTTAGAGATTGGCTCGGACGACATGACTGGTTAGCCGAAAACGGGCGCAATATACTGCGCCGCATAAACATTTAGAACTAATTTAGGATTTTTCCGCCAACAGACTGGCTTTTATCTTTTTCAGTTCTTTCTTTATGGCTTTGTCTGCGTCAGGAAAGCGAAGATGCAGATTGTCTAGCGTCTCGATAATCGCGGAGGCGACAATGAGACGCGTGTACCACTTGTTGTCCGCGGGGACGATATACCAGGGCGCATACTTCGCGGCCGTGCTGCGAATCATGTCTTCATACGCTGCTTGATAGTCTTTCCAGTAACCGCGCTCCTTCACGTCCGCCATGGAAAATTTCCAGTTTTTCTTGGAATCTTCCAGGCGTTCGAGAAAACGCTTCTTTTGTTCGCCCCGCGAAACATTCAGAAAGAATTTCAGGATAACGACGCCATTGCGCGTCAAATAGCGTTCGAAGCGACGAATATCTTCAAAGCGTTCTTCCCAGATGTTTTTCGTGACGACTGACTCGGGAAGCTTTTGGGAAGCAAGAATTTGCTGGTGAACGCGAACGACGAGAACCTCCTCGTAGTAGGAACGGTTGAAAATGCCGATTTTGCCCCGCTCGGGAATGGCTTTGTGTGCGCGCCAGAGATAGTCATGGTCGAGTTCTTCGGGACTCGGTGCTTTGAAGGAATGAACGTCGCAGCCCTGAGGATTCACGCCGGACATGACGTGCTTCACGATGCTGTCTTTGCCTGCGGCGTCCATCGCTTGCAGAATAATGAGCAGTGACCAACGGTCTTGCGCGTAGAGTTTTTCCTGCATGCGGCTGAAGAGTTTTACGCCCTCATCGAGCAGTTCCGTGGCGCTCTCTTTATCATGAAGTTTGCCCGTATCGGCCGGATCAAAATCCTTCAGGCGGAATTTCTCTTCGCCGGTCACACGGTACGGCGCGGCAAGTTTTGCGGCGGTTTTTGCGAGTTTTGGGTTTTTCATGGCGAGCGTAGAAGTCTAGTGCACTCTGCGTCGCGGAGAAAGGTCATCCTTACTTCTGGAGCATCGATCAGTTTCAAGGCGCGACGATATCGTAAGGCCGCATCATTTCGTTGTCTTCGTGCTCGAGCAGATGGCAGTGCCAGACATAACGGCCTGCATAGCCTTCAAACCTGGTGATAATCCGCGTAATCATTCCCGGATGCGCCTGCGCCGTATCTTTCCACCCAGCCTCGTTAGCCGCGGGCGGCACGGCAGGGCCGATATATTTTATGGTTCCATCCTTGTAGTAATACTCCGGTTCAAACGGACGCCGGTCCAGAATCTGGAAGCGCACCGCGTGCAAATGGATGGGGTGCGAATCATCGGTAAAATTCATCAATCCCCAGATTTCCACGGAATTGAGCGCCGGGTTTTCTGTTACGGGCATGCCCCAATGGGCATTGTTCAAGAGCATCATCATCGCGTTGCCGGCGCGGTCGTCTTTTTCACCGAGCGTCAACATCCGCGTTTTGACAGAAGCCGACTCAGGAATTTTCTCAACCGGTCGGAACATTTTCGGCAGCGAGCTCTCGTCCTGCACGGCAGTCTTTAAGACGTGAAACTCCATCATCGGGCGGCCGTCGTTCGTCATCGTGAACTTTTCTCCGCCGTGACCGGCAAAATCAATAATCAGATCCGCCCTTTCCCCCGGAGCAATCGTCAAAATCTTGATCGAAACGGGAGCCGGGAGAAGGCCGAGATCCGTACCGATCTGGCTCGACTCCTGTCCGTTTGAGAACGCCAAATGAAAGAACCGTGAGTTGGAAGCATTCAACACGCGAAAGCGATATTTGCGGGGATCCACGTCCAAGTAGGGATACAACTTCCCATTCACAAGAAATGCGTCGCCAAACGCTTCCGGCACCCACGGAGACTCGGGATCTGGCGAAACGGGATAGTAGAACTGCGCTTCGGCATCCAGCATACGGTCGCAGAGCGTCAGAGGTATTTCGAATTTTCCTTTCGGAAGATTCAGTCCATCTTCAAAAGAATCGCGCACGAAAAAAGATCCGAATAATCCCGCATAGACGTTGAGGCGCGTGATGCCCAGAGCGTGATCGTGGTACCAGAGATGCGCCGCTTCCTGTTGATTCGGATAGAAATACTTCGCGGATTTTCCAGGGACGTACCAATCTTCGGGGTAACCATCACTTTTTGGCGGGACTTTGCCGCCGTGCAGATGGGTTACCGCGCGCACCGGCGGTTTATCCGCTTCCGCTCCGTGCACGCCATGATCGATCGCAAAGAAGTGTTCCTTGGGTAATTCGTTTACCCACTCGATCAGCAATCCTTCTCCGCTCCGGGTTTCAATGGTCGGCCCGGGCAAGGATTGTCCGAAGCCCCAGAACTCTGTTGGCTTGAGGTCGCGATGAATTTTGGCAGAGGCGGCCTTCATCGAAATTCGGTAGCTGGGAATTTTCAACGACGAATTTTCTGGGCTGGCGCTCAGGCCTCTCGGCCGCGCTACGGCGGGAATAGGCAATGGATCCACGAAACGTTCCAGCTTTGACAAATCCAGCAAAGGACGTGCCGGCGATTTGATTTGGCGCGATTTCGATTGACCGGTAACTACAGCTGCGGCAAATATCCCCGAATTGCGCAGGAACTCCCTGCGGTTGAAGAATCCATTTCGATATCGCATTCGTCTCCGTCAAAAAACAGCAAAAGAAGATCGCCCCCAAAACAAGAGGCATGCGGCTTTTGACCGCATGCCTCCGGTGCAGAAATTAGCTCCCAGAAGGTCCGGGGGCGATTTTACTAGTCGTGATGCTTAAGTTCGAGCCCGGTGCCCGGATCGAGGAGCAACGTGCCATCGTCGAACCGGAAGTGGTTGAAGTTAAACATCTGTTCGATGGAATTGGAAATCGCATCGAAAGACCCTTCGGGCAACCGCTGGTTGTCCAGCCAGTTGTCTTCGATGAAGTGGATGATGGAGCTCTGATCCGTAACCGTGTGGTCTACGAAGTTTTCCCTCGCCCACGGAGATACGACGATCAAGGGCAGACGCGGACCATATCCGCAGCGGCCTTGAGCGTGCGCATTAACCGCCGGATTGGGCCCGGAAAGGGCGGTGTTGGTGCCATCGCCGCAAGCTCCCGGACCGGTGAGTGCATCCTGTGGGCTTAGGGATTGGTTCACGATCGGACCCATCTGGTGGTCGTACCAGCCGTCGGAGTCGTCATAGGCGATCACGACAGCGGTGCTTTCCCATGCGGGGGACTTTTGCAGCATGTTGATGACGTTCACCACAAACGTCTGCTCATCCAATGGATCGGAGTAGCCGGCATGGCCGTCCTGGAAAGCGGGCGCTTTCAGGAAACTGACGGCAGGAATCTTGTTAGCTTTCACTACCGCATAGAAATCGTTGATGTCGTAGTTGTGGTTCGCCTGACCGTCGTGGCCGATCTCGGCAAAGTTCGCTGGCCGCGTGTGAGCAGGATTCGCAGTGCTCGTCCAGTATTGGAAGAAAGCGTGATGGGCGATGTAATCGCCCGTCGTGGATGCAACGCCGGTCGAGCTGCGCAGGCAGCCAGTGGTGCCATTTGAGTTTGTAACCGTCAGGTCAAACCCACCCATGAACGAGCCCCAGCTCACTCCAGCTGCGCTGAGCATGTCGCCAATGTTCTTGCTCTGCATCGTGACCTGGTTGCGCGTTGGCGCCGAGCAAACGTCGCCAACAGGATCTGGGTCGCCGACGACTGAGAGAGTGCCGCTACCGCCATCCGTTTCACTGGAAGAGGGCGCGTTCAAGATCGCCGCCACGCCATTGGTCTGTCCAGCAACGAGGTTCATCAGGCCAGGCGTGGAAGGTCCAAAGATCGTGTTGTACGAGTTGTCGCTCATTGCGAAGTGCTGTGCATAATTCCAAAATGCGGTCACTGTGTTGCCGTCGTAATAGCCCATCGTCAGGCCTTTGGTCGTCACCGCAGTTGGGGGAGCATTCGGTGGAGGACCAGCGTTGCCGACTTTGATTGGGAAAAGGTCCATCAATCCCATGTGAACAGCTGCCTGTTCCGGCCCATAGGCATGGTTTTGATCGTTTGTAGCCGCTTGGGAGCGATCCAGACGGAAAGGATTCGTCGCTCCCGCCCCGTTTCCGCTGCCCAAAGAATTCGGATTGGCGTTTAGTAATGCTCCTTGCAGGCCATTGACCGTAGGAGTGTGTTGTCTTGCGTGGAAAGCTGGCTCTCCTTCTGGATTCAGGGCATTCGGATAAGTGCCAAAGTAATGGTCGAAGGATACGTTCTCCTGGAAAATGATCACTATGTGCTTGATCGGTGTAGCCGTATCTCCATGATCCTTGTTTGCAAAGGCCGGTGCAGCCGGCAACAGGCTAAGGGCGGCTGCCGTAGCAATCGCCATCGCCTTGGTAAGGCAATGATGCATTTTCAATTCCCCCTTTAATTTCGCGACAAAACGAGAAGGTCCGCCGGTTCAGGGACACAGAACCCATACCGACGTCTATAGACGGGCGCAACCCGCTTAGCTTTGTAGGCCACTTCCATTATTCCCAGATGAAAGCTTGGTCAAAACTCGTTGGCAGAAACGTTAATTCAGGTAAGATGGCGGCCCCTTTAGAGGCATGTGACAAACCTCGCTCAAAGACTTGGCATCCGCGATTACTTTGCGCTGGCCTTCGGCACGATGATCGGCGCGGGCTGGCTAGTAGTTATGGACGACTGGCTGCGCCGCGGTGGGCCGGCGGGAGCAATGCTGGCGTTTGCCATAGGCGGAATTGCCCTGCTTCCGGTGGGCTGGGTTTACGGGAAGTGGGTGGCGCGGCTACCGGACGCTTCCGGTGAAGCGGCTTACGCGGCGCAGGTTTTTCCTCCTCTGCCAAGCTACCTGACCGGTTGGATAATGACCCTCGCTTACTTGATTGTTTGCCCGTGGGAGGCCGTGGCCATCGGAAAAATCGCCGCGTATTTGTATCCCGGACTGAATCGCTATGAGTTGTACAGCGTTGATGGACATCCGGTTTTTCTGCCGAGACTGGCGTTGGGCGTTTTGATGACGCTGTTTCTGGCCTATCTGAATTACCGGGGAATTCGAGCGAGCGCTTCGTTTCAAAAGTGGACTACAACGGCAGTCCTACTCCTGTTCGGCGCTGTCGTACTGACGAGCGCGACGCACGGTTCGCTCACAAATTTCAAACCTGTTTTTGCTGCCACGCCGCTGGCCTCCGTGATTCTGACCCTTCAAATTGTTCCGTACTTTATGACGGGATTCGAAAGCGTGCCAAAGGCGGCGGAGGAAGCTGCGCCCGGATTCGCTTCCGGCGGATTTTTTCGCGCAATTGTTCTGGCTTTATTCGTAGGCGCCGGGTTCTATGTCCTGTCCATTGGCGCGGTAGCATTTGCGGCGCCTTGGCAAGGGCTCACCGGGAAATCGTTCGCGACTGCGGTGGCATTTGAGCAAGCGTTTCGCGCTGCGTGGCCGGTACGCATGATTCTGACGATGGCGTTTCTTGGGTTATTTCAATGCTTCAACGGAAATTTCGTTGCGTCGAGCCGCCTATTCTTTTCGTTTGGTAGGGATGGAAGGATTCCCAAACAATTTGGCGCGATACATCCGCAATTTCAAACGCCGCACGTGGCTGTTACGGCCGTGGCCGCCCTGACCCTGCTTGGAGTACTGCTCGGCGATTCGCTGCTCGTGCCCGTGACAGAAGTTGGTTCCATGGCATCCGCATTCGGATGGATGGTGACGTGCGTTTCCTTTGCAATGGTGGGTTCGGCCGTGAAGGGCCGCGCCGTGGCGGGAATCGGAGCCGTGGTTGCGCTTGTTTTGCTACTGATGAAACTCTTGCCGGTGTTTCCGGGGCACTTTTCCTTTGCCGAATGGATGGCGCTGGGAATCTGGCTGGCGATTGGAATAGCGTTGCATCTTGTGACTCGCACGGGCAACCCGGAGAATTTATGATCGTCATGTATACTTCTTGAGACTTCCAACTTTCCGAACAGATGATTCCATTTCTACATCTAGGGCCGCTGACGATTCCAACGTTTGGGTTGATGGTCGCGACGGGGCTTTTTGTTGCAGCGTACGTGATTCAAGCTGATTTTCGCAGGCGCAACACAAAAACGGACGCGTTCTTGATTATCGGCGTAGCTGGACTCGCAGGAATCGTCGGTGCGCGGCTGTATCACGTTCTGGAATCGCCGCATGAGTTTTTTGCCGATCCGTGGCCGCAGCTTATTAGCCGATTCGGGTTTGCGTGGTTTGGCGGACTAATTGGCGGTTTCGTTGCACTGATATTGCTTGCGCGCAAAGAAAAAATTCCGATGCTCGAATTCCTGGATGCTTGCGCGCCGGGCGCTTGCGTTGGCTATGCTATCGGACGCATCGGCTGCCTGCTTTCCGGTGACGGCGACTATGGAATTCCGACTTCGTTGCCCTGGGGAATGAGCTTCCCGAACGGAGTTGTGCCGACGACCGAGCGCGTCCATCCCACGCCGATTTACGAATTTCTGGCGTGGATGCTCATTGCGTTGATTTTGTGGAAGCTGGGAAGCGCGGCAATTCAAAAGGGCCAGCAAACAGGTGGGCGGATTTTCTTTTTCTACCTTATCCTCACGGGCATAGCCCGTTTTCTGGTCGAAATGATTCGAATCAATCCGCGATCGTTCTTTGGAATGTCGAACGCACAGACGGCGAGCGTCGCTTCTGTCTTTCTCGGCGTATTGTTGTTGATTAGCGTAAAGCGCAAGCGAACGGCATAGGCGCGCTATACCATCTGGCGCAAAACGTACTGCAAGATTCCGCCGTTCTGGTAGTAGAGGATTTCTTCTGGAGTATCCACGCGCGCTAAAACAGAGAATTTCTTTTCCGTGCCATCGTCCGATTTTGCACGAACCGTGAGCGTTTTTCTCGGGGTCAGCGAAGAGACTCCTTCGATGTCGAACGTTTCCTTGCCGGTCAAGCCAAGTGATTGCGGCGTTTCGCCGTTCATGAATTGGCACGGGAGAATTCCCATGCCGACAAGATTGCTGCGGTGAATGCGTTCGAAACTTTCCGCTATCGCAGCGCGAACGCCGAGCAGGCGCGGGCCTTTTGCCGCCCAATCGCGCGATGAGCCGGAGCCGTATTCTTTTCCAGCGATGACGATGAGAGGCACACCCGCTTCGCGATACTTTACAGCCGCATCGTAAATCGTCATCTGCTCGCCGCCGGGCTGATATGTGGTCCAGCCGCCTTCGGTACCGGGTGCCAAGTGATTCTTCAGGCGAATGTTTGCAAACGTACCGCGCATCATCACTTCATGATTGCCGCGCCGCGCGCCGTAGGAGTTGAAGTCATGCGGCTTCACACCGTGCGCGATGAGGTATTTTCCGGCAGGCGAATCCACGCCAATCGAGCCTGCGGGAGAAATGTGATCGGTTGTAATGCTGTCGCCGAGAACGGCGAGCACGCGCGCGCTGTGCAGATCGGCAAGAGGCGCGGCGGTCTTCGGCATATTTTCAAAATATGGCGGCAGCTTGATGTAAGTAGACTTCGGGTCCCACTGATAAAGATCGCCCTTCGGCACAGGCATGGACTTCCACATCGCGTCGCCTTCGTACACAGCGCTGTATTCCTTGGCGTACTGCTCGCTTGTAACTGAAGCACGGACGGTGGCTTCGACTTCCTGCGCCGTCGGCCAAACATCGCGCAAGTAGACGGGCTTACCATCGGAGCCGTTGCCGAGGGGCTCCGTAGTCAAATCCAAATCCATTCGGCCCGCAAGCGCATAAGCGACAACAAGCGGCGGCGAAGCGAGATAGTTTGCGCGAACCAGAGGATGAATGCGCCCTTCGAAATTTCGATTTCCGCTAAGCACCGCGACAGCAACCAGATTATTCTCCTTGATTGCCGCACCAATAGCGTCCGAAAGCGGTCCGCTATTCCCGATGCACGTCGTGCAGCCGTAGCCGACGAGGTTGAATTTCAACTTATCAAGATAGACGTTGAGGCCGGATGCGGCGAGATAGTCAGTGACAACTTTCGAGCCGGGAGCAAGACTCGTTTTCACCCACGGCTTTACTTGCAAGCCGCGCTCGACGGCTTTTTTGGCAAGCAATCCTGCGCCAAGCATCAGCGAAGGATTCGAAGTGTTCGTGCAACTGGTGATCGCCGCAATGACGATCGCGCCGCTCGAAAGATCGAACGAGTCGCCATTGTTCTTGACGTGCGCTTCTTTCGCCGGCAAACCTTCGACAACTTTGGTGAATGACGACTTTGCTTTGCTGAGCGGTACGCGATCTTGCGGGCGTTTTGGACCAGCAACCGTCGGTTCGACAGTGCCTAGATCAAGTTCGAGCGTGTCCGAAAACAACGGATCAGGCGTGGCATCCGTGCGGAAGAGCGCCTGCTCCTTGCAATACGCTTCAACGAGTGCGATCTGCTCGTGCGGACGCGCAGTGAAATGCAAATAGGCGAGCGTCTCAGCGTCGACGGGGAAGAAGCCCATCGTTGCGCCATATTCGGGGGCCATGTTTGCGATTGTCGCGCGATCGGGAACGCTGAGGCTCGAAAGCCCACTGCCGTAAAACTCGACGAACTTTCCGACGACGCCTTTCTTGCGAAGCATTTCCGTCACAGTGAGAACGAGGTCTGTCGCGGTTGCACCTTCGCTCAACCGGCCCTTTAGTTTGAAACCGACTACTTCGGGAATCAGCATCGAAGACGGTTGGCCAAGCATCGCCGCTTCTGCTTCAATGCCGCCGACGCCCCAGCCGAAAACGCCGAGCGCGTTCACCATCGTTGTGTGCGAATCGGTACCAACGAGCGAATCTGGATACGCTTCGAGGCGATTGCCGTTTGGCATCGCGCAAACAACACGTGCGAGGTATTCGAGATTCACCTGGTGGCAAATTCCCGTGCCAGGCGGAACCGCTTTGAAATTTTGGAACGAAGTTTGCCCCCAGCGGAGAAATGCGTAGCGTTCCACGTTGCGCTGAAATTCGAGTTCAGCGTTCAGGCCGAAGGAATTTGCAGCGCCGAAACTGTCCACCTGAACGGAGTGGTCAATCACAAGTTCGACGGGAAAAAGCGGATTGATGCGTTTGGGATTACCCCCGATTTTGTTCACGGCTTCGCGCATCGCAGCGAGATCAACGATCGCCGGAACGCCGGTGAAATCCTGCAACAACACGCGCGCGGGCATGAATGCAATCTCTTTATCCTTGGCACCCGGCGTCCACGTGGCCAGGGCTTTGATGTCATCGGCGCGGACGAAACGGCCGTCTTCGCAGCGCAGCAGATTTTCGAGGAGGATGCGGAGGGAGAAGGGAAGTTTCGCCAGGGTGCAGACGCCGTGCTTTTCCAGAAGTTCCAGGCGCTGCACGTCGAAAGCCTGCGCGCCGACGTTCAATTTATCGCGCGTGTTGAAGGAGTTCGTCACCGAGATGGTCATCTCGTCTTCCTTTCGGGGGATAAGGAACACTCTATAATAACCGAATTGTCGCGCCCTGCGCTGAGTGCACGTTCGATTCGTTCGCATTCCGGCGATATACTTGAGCCATCGTGAAAATAGTTCTGATTTCGACTTACGAACTTGGCCGCCAGCCGTTCGGGTTGGTTTCGCCCGCGGCATGGCTGCGCGGCGCAGGGCACGAGGTAATGTGCCTGGATTTGACGCGGCAAGATTTGGATGAGGCCGCGATTCGCTCGGCGGAATTGATTGCGATTTACTTGCCCATGCACACGGCTACCCGTCTGGCTGCGCACTTGATACCGACATTGCGAGAAAAGAATCCGAAAGTACGGATCTGCTGCTATGGCCTGTATGCTCCGATGAACGCGAACTACTTGCGCTCGCTCGGTGTGGAAAAACTAATTGGCGGCGAATTCGAAAAGGAATTGGTGCGATGGGCAGGCAACGCCGGCACGGGAGACGATTCCTCGAGTGTGACTTCGATGGAGCGGTTGCTGTTTGTTGTGCCGGATCGCGAGGGACTTCCTGCAATCGAAAAATATGCTCACCTTGTTCTGCCGGATGGTGGATATCGCGTAGTCGGTTCTACGGAAGCGAGCCGCGGCTGCAAACACTTGTGCCGGCACTGTCCGATTGTGCCTGTATACAAAGGCGTCTTCCGGGTCATCGGGCGAGAGGTTGTGATGGAAGACATTCGTCGGCAGATTGCCGCCGGCGCGCAGCACATTTCGTTCGGCGATCCCGATTTTTTCAACGGGATTCGCCATGCGATAGAGCTTATGGATGAGTTTCGCCGCGAATTCCCATCGGTAACATACGATGTAACAATCAAGATCGAGCATTTGCGGAAGCATGAAGATTTGTTGCCCAAGCTGCGCGAAACCGGATGCCTTTTCGTAATCAGTGCCGTCGAGTCAGTAGATGACGACATTCTATCTGCTCTGGAAAAAGGCCACACGCGCGCGGACTTTTTACATGTCGCGCAGAAATTTCGTGGCCTCGAATTGACGCTTCATCCTACGTTCGTTCCTTTCACGCCCTGGACCACGATGGACGGTTATCTGGATTTGCTAAGCGTTTTGCAGAAAGCAGCGCTAGTCGAAAACGTAGCGCCGGTGCAGCTCGGCATCAGACTGCTGATTCCAGAAGGCTCGCGGATGCTCGAGTTGGAAGATGTACGAAAAATTATTGGACCGTTTGATCCGGAATCGCTTGTCTATCCGTGGACGAATTCAGATGCGCGGCTCGACGTATTGAGTGCCAAAGTGCAGAGCATTGCTGCCGCGGCAGATGCAGCGAAGTGGCCACGCGCGAAAACGTTTGAAGCAATTTGGAAGGCAGCGCACAATGCAGCCGGATTGCGTGCCCCAGAACTCAGATTGTCTCAGGGAAAAGCCGTGCCGTTTTTGAGCGAGCCATGGTATTGCTGCGCGGAGCCGACAAGAGATCAGCTTGTTTCGTTGGGCGTTGCTACCGCCGGGAAGCTAAAGCCCGCGACAACTACGGCGGACAGTTTTGTCTGAACCGAATTCCATCTCTCCCATGCCTAAAAAACGGATCTTGTTGTTCGCTGCAAAACTTGGATACCAAACACGCAGCTTTGAGGAGGCCGCGAAAAAACTGGGGGTTGAGCTTGTTTACGTCACCGACCGCTGCCATCAACTCGAAGATCCCTGGAACGACCGCGCGATTGCCGTGAGGTTTGAATCGCCGGAAGCTGCGGCGCACACGGTTATGGAACAACTGCGAGAAGCAGAGGTCGACGGAGTTCTTGCGCTAGGCGATCGTCCGGTGATCGCCGCTGCCTACGCCGCGCGAGGGTTGGGCATTGCGTACAACCATCCGCTTTCGGTCGAAGCCTGCCGAAGTAAGTTGCGGATGAAGGAAATTTTTCGCGACGCTGGATTGCGCGTGCCCTGGTTTCGCAAAGTGCCTATACATCCGTCGCCGGAACCTGCGCTTATAGGCGTGACTTATCCATGCGTGCTAAAGCCGCTTTCTCTTTCGGCTAGCCAGGGCGTGATTCGCGCTAACAATCGCGAAGAATTTTTGGCCGCTGCCGCGAGAATCAAAAAATTGCTGGACTCCGCGGAAATGCAGGCATCCCGTGAACCGAACCTCGGTTACATGATTGTAGAGGGCTATATTCCAGGTGAAGAAGTTGCGGTTGAGGGATTGTTGACGAACGGGACGCTGCGTATTCTCGTAATTTTTGATAAACCCGACCCCCTTGTGGGGCCATATTTCGAAGAGACCATTTATGTAACGCCGTCGCGGCATTCACCTGAAACTCAGGAAGAGATCGAGCGCTGTATGCGAGGCGCCATCGCGGCGATGGGGCTAACACACGGTCCAGTCCACGCAGAATTCCGGTTGAACGAGGATGGAGTTTGGCCATTGGAGATTGCACCGCGTCCGATTGGTGGGTTGTGCGCCCGCTCGCTGCGATTCGGACCGGATACAACCGGACAGGTGATCGGACTGGAAGAATTGCTTCTGAGGTACGCATCCGAACTTGGCGGAACTGATCTTCCCCGTGAGCTGCAAGCCTCCGGCGTAATGATGATCCCCGTTCCGCGAAGCGGAACTTACGAAGGTGCAAGCGGAATCGACGCCGCGCGCAGCGGGAACGGTGTCGTAGACTTGACCATCACCGCCCGCGAACACGACGCCATCGCCGCGTGGCCGGATGGCTCAGCCTATTTGGGATTTATCTTCGCCGTCGGTGAGAAACCAGAAGAAGTCGAGAAGACTCTGCGAGTCGCGCACAACAAACTAGACTTCCGAATCACGCCAGCGCTTCCTGTCGAACACCCTGTCACTGGAAAAACAAAGTCAGCCGAATAGTGGCCAAATAAGGCTTCAGCCTTTAGCTTTCGGTGGAACGTATCCTTCCGGCAGCTTCGACCCCGGCCCAAAGAAAAACTGCTCGAGTTGCTCTTCCATGATTTTCTGCGAGTTTGGATCCAGCGGATTCAATCGGTACTCATTCATGATCATTTTCGAGTGTTCGATCCAGAGTTTCCACGCTTCTTTCGACACATTTTCGTATACGCGCTTCCCGATTTCGCCTTTCCAGGGCACACGGTCCAGCCCCGGCAACTCCTTGCCAAATTTCACGCACTTCACCATCCTCGTTCCGGGCGGAACGGGTTCGTTCGAAGGCGTCGGAGCGCAACTGTCGTCTGCCATGAAAGTCCTCCAGGACTCACCAAACTTCCACCTTACTGCAACTTGAGCCGATTTCCTAGCGGCTCCACGAAATATACTCAAGGTAAACTATTGAATTTTTTGCATATTTCTGGGAAAACAAAAGCTGTCTGGTCTGGAGATTTCCGTGCCGCTTCCTGTTCAGAAAATCCAGCCTGGCGTGTTAACGAAAGAGTGGAAGCATCAACTCGACCGGCTTGAAAAAAGCCACGCCCTCTCCAGACTCTGGCAACGAGATCTTTCCCTTTGGCCGAGCCATGAATTGCGAAAAGATGGCGGGAAAGGTCTGCTCAACTGGCTGGATCTTCCGGATCATTTGCAAGCCGACAGTGCACATGTCTCTCAGCTTGCCCACGCTGTGATCGCCGCGGGATTCAAGGAAGCAGTTTTCCTGGCAATCAGTAGCTCCAGTTTGGCCGCCGAACTTGTTGTCAGTCTTGCATTACCCACACGCGGTTTGAAATTTCATGTTCTAAGCCGCATCGAACCTTCCGGATTGCGCGCGCTGGAAAACAAACTGGAATTCAAGCGGACTCTGTTTCTTATTGCGTCCAAGAGCGGCAAGAATCTGGAGATGCACGCGCTTCTTCTCTATCTCCTTGCGAAGGTGAAATCGGCGGGCCTGTCCTCTCCAGGCGAAAATTTCATCGCTATCACGGAAGAAGGATCTTATCTCTCGTCGCTTGCGAGGGAACATCGCTTTCGGGATGTTTTGGCCGAGCCGCGCGGGTTCCGTGGCCGATTCTCCGGAGTAATTCACTTTGGGCATTTGTTCGTCGGACTCTCTGAATTTGACCCAGCCAAAATTATGACAATCGTGCAGGAAATGCGCGATCGTTGCAGCCCCCTAACCCCCATCGAACAGAATCCAGCGGCCTTGCTCGCTGCATTTCTGGCAGCCATTGCACAAACAGGTTTTCACCGCCTGATTTTCCGAAGTTCTCACGGTCTGTCCGTATTCGCGAGGCGGCTCGTGCATTTGGTGGGAAGTAGCTCTTGCAAAGAGGGAAAAGGAATCATTCCCATGCGGGGAATATGGATTGCGGACCCCGCGATTCTGGAAAAACACTGTAGTGAATGTGTTGTTCGTTTTGCAGGAGAGGCAGAAACTTCCGCCGCAAATTTGCAAATTCCCAGTGTGACCGTCGAGATGGAAGGCGTCGAACATATCGCTGCGGAAGTTTTCAAATGGGAAATCGCGACAAGTTTGGCGTGTTCTTTGATCGGTGTGAATCCGTTTGGCGATCCCGATTTCGGCGATGGCCGCGAGTCGGCGGTGGAGTACATTGAACAAATCACGGTGCACAAAAAGCTCGACACTCCCAGGCCGCGGCTCGTGGAAGGAAATCTTTCGCTGTTTGTAGAAGGCGAATTGCGGCACGAAATATCGAGCCTGAGTTTCGAGCGAGCGCTGTCTTCTTTTTTCGCCCTTCGCGGAGAGGACGGCTATTTAGCCATTCAAAACTATGCGTGGAACCTGCCCGAAGTCCGGACGCGCATGACCTCTCTTACCGAACGGCTGGGCCTGCAGCTTGGCGTGCCGGCTCAATTGGTAGACGGCCCTTGGTACCTGCATTTGATAGGACAGTGCTATAAAGGAGGGCCGCGCGGCGGACTCTCCTTGATGATTACTTGCGATCCGGTCGAGCGAATCGAGGTTCCCGGAGCGGGCTATTCATTTGGTGATTTGGTCCTCGCTCTTGCACTCGGAGATTTTGACGCAATGGTGAGTAGGAAACGGCCCGTCGTTCGCATCCACATGACAGGGCCCCCCGCGCAGGCCCTTACAGAACTGGAATCCATAGTCGAGAAGGCTTTGAAAGCCGGGCGACGAAAAACGTAACGTTGGGCAATGTTTGCAACATTTGTCGTGTATTGTCTTGTGCGCAGAAATGAACACCCGGAGCGCGGAGGAGCCCTTGCCTGAAATTGACACGATTTTCTGGGATATCGGTGGTGTCATCCTCACCAATGGGTGGGATCGCAACGCTCGCAAAGCGGCGGCAGAAGCTTTTCATCTCGATTGGGAAGAATTTTCCGATCGCCATGAACTCACATTCCCCGCATTCGACTGTGGCCAAATCACCATGGAAGAGTATTTGAACCGCACGCTCTTTTACCGTCCGCGCTCCTTCTCTCGCGAAGAATTCACCGCGTTTATGTTCGCTCAATCGAGGCTGCTCCCCGGCTCTCGGGAAGTCCTCGACGCAGTCACCAGCAAACAAAGATACTTCATCGGCGCCATCAACAATGAACCGTTGGAACTGAACGAATACCGCATCGAGGCGTTTAAGCTCCGCAACAACTTTCTGGTCTTTTTCAGTTCGTGTTACGTGCACTCACGCAAGCCGGAACCCACTATTTTCAAAGTCGCTCTCGAAGTTACGCAACGTTCTGCCGCTCGCTGCATCTTTATAGATGACCGTCCGCTGAATCTGGAAAGTCCGAAAAAGCTGGGATTTAATACCATTCACTTTCAGAACCCAGACCAATTGAAGACTGACCTGGGAAAGCTCGGGGTTGAGGTATAGTTTTTCCTGCTGGAACTGCGTTTTCGTATCGCGCGTCTTAACCAAGGAGAGAGCATGGCTGCCGAAACTGTGCGTTCAGCGTCCTATGGTGGTGTCACCGAGCCGTGCACCGTAATTTTGTTTGGCGCTTCGGGCGATTTAGCCAAGCGCAAAGTCATTCCCGCCATGTACGACCTCGCCGTGCATAACTCCCTCGGCGAGCGTTACGCCATCATCGGTTTCGCGCGAACCGCGATGAGCGACGATAGCTTTCGCGCTACCGTCGGCGAAGCCGCAAAAGGAATCTCCGAAGTCGGCCCCATCGATCCCGCAAAATGGGATGAGTTCGCTTCGAATCTCTTTTACAACGCGGGCGATTACTCCGACCCGAACGCCTACGCGAATCTCATCAAGCGCCTCACCGAACTCGAAGCCTCCAAACAGCTCGGCGGCAATCGCCTCTTCTATCTTTCCACTCCGCCGGAAGTTTATCCGGACATCATTCGGCAGCTCGGCAAAGCCGGCCTTGCAAAACCAGCCAATGAAAATTCCTGGGTCCGCATCATTATCGAAAAGCCCTTCGGCCGCGATCTCGCCACCGCAAAGGAATTAAACAAAACAGTTCAGTGCGTCTTCGAAGAGCCCCAGGTCTATCGCATTGACCACTACCTCGGCAAAGATACCGTCCAGAATTTGCTCGTGCTTCGCTTCGGCAACGGAATCTTCGAACCCCTCTGGAATCGCAACTACGTGGATCACGTCCAAATCACAGCGGGCGAAACGCTCGGCGTCGAGCGCCGCGGCGGCTTTTACGAAACTGCCGGCGCGCTCCGTGACATGATTCAGAGCCACGTCCTGCAGCTCACTTCTCTCACATCCGTCGAACCGCCCGCATCCTTCGATGCAACTGCCGTTCGCAACGAAAAACTGAAAGTGCTGCAGTCGATTCGCCCTTATGATCTCGAGGGCGTTGCCCAAGCTGTCGTCCGCGGGCAATACGCTCCTGGCTCTGTAAACGGCAAACCGCAGCCTGGTTATCGCCACGAGCCGGGCGTCAATCCCAGCTCCAAGACCGAGACCTTCGTAGCTATGCGCGTGCTCATCGACAACTGGCGCTGGGCCGGCGTTCCGTTTTATCTCCGTACCGGTAAGCGCCTCGCAAAACGCACCACCGAAATCATGATTCAGTTCAAGCGCGCGCCGCATGTCGTCTTTCGTGGAAAAGAAGTCGAAGCCAACCGCCTCGTTCTCAACATTCAGCCCGACGAAGGTATCTCTGTCTCCTTCGGCGCAAAGCGCCCCGGCACGGAAATGAGCATCGGCAACGTCACCATGAATTTCAGCTATCGCGAAGGCTTCGGCGAAGCTACGCGCAGCGCATACGCCACTCTTGTGAACGACTGCGTCCGCGGAGACGCCACACTTTTCGATCGCGCCGATAGCGTCGAAGCCGCATGGTCGCTCGTGGATCCTATCCTCGACGTTTGGAGCGCTGCAAAAAGCGCCACCGTTCCCCAATACGAAGCTGGAAGCTGGGGTCCCAAAGAATCGGACATCCTACTCGAACGCGACGGCAGAAAGTGGTACAACCCATAGTGCCATTTTTGCTGTTTTAATTCGTTTCAGTAACTTCAGGCAGCTTCAGGAGAAAACGTTGATCCTTGCGGGCGATGTCGGTGGTACAAAGTGCAATCTCGCGCTATTTTCGGAAAAAGATGGCAAGCTTACCTCCGTCTTCCGGCAGCGCTTTCGCAGCAAGGATTTCGCGCAATTTGATCTCATCGCAAAAGAATTCGCGCGCCAGGCCGCCACTCATCTCGCCGGAGAAAAAATCGTCGCCGCAGGATTCGGCATCGCCGGCCCCGTCATCAACAATCGCGTTCGCGCCACAAATCTTCCCTGGACGATTGACGCAGCTGTTCTCTCGCAGGAACTGAACGTCAGCGAAATCGTCCTGCTGAACGACCTCGGCGCATGGGGACACAGCATCGAGTATCTCGACCCAAAACAATTTTGCGTTCTCAATCAGGGCACTCCAGAGCCGGGCGGGACGCGTGGTTTGCTAGCCGCAGGCACCGGCCTCGGCGAGTCGCTCCTCGTTTGGAACGGCAAGCGCTACCAGGTCGTGCCCTCCGAAGGCGGCCACTCCGATTTCGCGCCGCACACCGAGCAGCAAATCGAATTGCTTCGCTTCATGAAGCGCCGTTATCCGCAAGTCAGTTGGGAACTCATTCTTTCGGGTCGCGGTTTTCGCACGTTGCACGAATTCCTGTCACCAACGGTCAAGCACGCTTCGTTCGACGATCCCGACGCTGATCCTGCACCGGAAATCACAAAGAACGCTCTCAACAAGTCCTGCCCCGTCTGCGTCGAAACGTTGGATCTCTGGGCGGACATCTACGGCGCCGAAGCCGGCAATCTCGCGCTCAAAGTTCTCGCCCTCGGCGGCGTCTACGTCGCCGGCGGCATCGCCGTCAAAATCCTCGATAAAATGAAAGATGGCCGCTTCTTCCAGGCGTTCAAGGACAAATGGCATTTCGAAAACTTGCTCAAGAACATTCCCGTCTCCGTCATTCTCGATGAAAATGCCCCCCAGCTCGGCGCCGCTTACGAAGCCCTTCGCCTGATAAGACCTTAGCCCTTCTTACGGCGTCAAAACCCCGACCCTATGCGGCCACGCCTCAACGCGCTGACCACGTTGCGCTTTTTCGCGGCGCTGCATGTCGTCCTTTTTCACATGCGCGTTGTGGGAATATTGCCCGGCGGACCCTGGTGGTATCAGAATTTCGCCAGCATCGGTTACGTTGGCGTCAATTTTTTCTTCGTGCTTTCAGGATTCATCCTCGTCTACACCTACGAAGGCCCCGAACTGAGCGCTCGGAAATTTTGGTGGGCGCGCTTTGCTCGAATCTATCCGGCTTACATGCTTTCCTTACTCGTCGCGGCGCCGTTTTTCTTCTTCGCCGTTCGCCACTTGGATCTTCCATTTTTTGCCTGGAGCAAAGAGCATCTCTTTTGGGCCTGCGCACTGACGCTCACACTGCTTCAATCCTGGGTTCCGCAAGGAGCGTTGACCTGGAATTCCGTCTGCTGGAGTCTCTCCGTCGAAGCTTTTTTCTACCTTTTGTTTCCGTTCCTTTTGCTCCGAAGCAGGAAACTTTCCGAAAGCAAGCTGATTCTCTGTCTGCTCGCTTTCTGGTTTGTCAGCCTTTTTCTCTCTTTCGGATACGTCCTCGTTCATCCGGACGGAATCGAGAAGATCAATTCAGGCGAAACCACTCTCTTCTGGAAAAATATTCTCAGCTTCAATCCGCTCGTCCGTTTGCCGGAATTCGTCGTGGGAATGCTGACCTGCCGCCTTTTTCTCGCCCGCACAGGCAAAACAAAATTTGCCACGCCGCTCATTCTTGCCGGCTTGCTTGGAGTTGCCGCCGTCATCCTCTTTGCGGACAAAATTCCCAATTCGATTATCTCCACCGGCCTTCTTTCTCCCGCCTTCGCCGCTATCATTTACGGCATAGCGCAGCAGCCGAAATGGACTTCGTTTCTCGCCGTTCCCTGGCTGGTATTGCTCGGTGACGCGAGTTATAGCCTCTATCTGCTTCATTCGCTGGTCATCACCCGTGTCTTCGATTCTTTTCCGCACTGGATTTGGTCCGTCCGTGCCGCAACCTCGCTGGCCGCCGCCATCGCCGTCTCAATTCTTGCCTATCGCCTCGTCGAAGAACCCGCCCGCCACTTCCTCCGTCCAAAAAAGCCACTCGCCTAGCCCCGCTTTCTTTTCGCGAGGGCTCTGCCAAAACATTTCTGGAGAAGTTGTAGGGCCGGCTTTCCGAAGCCGGCCTCTTCGATGTTGGCCGCGCCTCGATCTTTTTCCGCCGTCCACCCAACCCAACACCTGTCATCCCGACCGGAGTAGCGCGGTTTTCTCTTGCACGCGGTGTTTGCGTACCGCGCCACGGAGTGGACGGATCGTGGCGTGATTTCTACCCTATTGAAAATCATTGTGACGGCCGCCTCTCCATGTCTCGACCGCACTCAGACTTCTCCGCGCAGCGCAAAACACAAATACTTGTCATCCTGAGGGTCCCGGTTCAGACCGGGACGCGAAGGACCTCAACGTAAGCCTATGCAACCCTGCTTCTGGAAACCGCCACACTCCAACCGCTTTCAAGCTCGCATCTGTGTTGCTACTCTGCGCGAGTGATTCAACTCTCCGACTATTTCGACGAATGGAAACCCGTCTCGAAAATCGCCGGCATCTCCTGGCTCGTCGTCTACGCGCTTTTCCTTCTTTACGCCGCCATCAACGCGCCAAATTTTCTCTTCATCGATCTCGCCAATCTCCTCATCCACGAAGCCGGCCATCCGCTCTTCAGCCCGTTCGGCTACACCATGACCATCCTCGGCGGCACACTCTTCGAACTCATCGCCCCGCTCGCCTGTTTCGTCTTTTTCTTTTTCAAACGCGAAACCGCCGCAGTCGCCTTCTGCGCGTTCTGGTTCTTCGAAAATTTTCTCTACATCGGCACTTACATGGCCGACGCCCGTGCGCAGGAACTTCCTCTCGTCGGCTCCGGCGACCACGATTGGGGCATCCTCTTCAGCCTCTGGGGAGTCCTCCGCAACGATGTCACCATCGGCCACACTACCCGCGCCTTCGGCTGGCTAGGCATGCTAGCCACCATGGCCTGGCTAGCATGGCGCACCTACCGCTCCTTACAGGACGAAGCACGAACGCGCTAAATCGAACGTCTAGCCCGAGTCATTCTGAAAACCGAATCGCTCAACCGCCTTCATTCCGAAAAACCGGGCCACCAACTGCTGTCATTCCGAACCCGCAGCTTTTTCGCAGGTTCGGAATCTGCTTTTTCCGTTTTCTCTCTCGCCGCTCGTCTGCCTCGATTTGTCGTTCCTGAGGGCCAAGGTCAGCGCGGAGCTCTTTATTTAGCGCAAAGCGAATTTGACAACGATTGTCGGCCTCGGAGATGATTCTGGCGAAACGCAAAACCGCAACAGAATTGAGCTGCTAGTCTTAATAATATTGGTTAAGGCTTGTTAAAAACTGTCAGCAGGGAAGTGAAAATCATGGCCGATAAAACGTGTCCCCGTTGTCCCGGTTCCCCGCGTATGACCGCTGCACCCGTGCCATCCATCATCCCCGCCAAACGCGAAGAAAGCCTCTCCGCAAAAGTCGTCAACGAACTGTGCGGTTTCCCCGTCCAGGTTTACGAATGCCCGAACTGCCATCTCGTCGAGCTCTACCGCGAAAGCTGAAACGCGTCACTCAACCAAACTCCAAAATCAAAAACACGGAGGGTGCCCCGTTCTCGGGGTATGAGGGCGGGTCTTGGGTTGACCTTACCTTTGCGGCATAGACTTCAGTCTGTGCCATAGCTGCCCACGCAGAGCCCACACTGAGAATGATCAGTCGAAGAAAATTTGGGGTCAGTTTGAATTCTTATTCGTGACACAACGGGGCTTGGGTTTGTACTTACAACTTCTTCTTCAGGCGAAGTTAGCCTGAAACCCCAAAATGGATACATCAAGAATTCAAACTGACCCTCTACTCCAACAGACAGGCCCGCTTACCTTGTTCCCTCCAGCAACTACCTCAGGACGCCGTCTGCTTGTTTACTTGGGCTCGCAGCCGCTCCTCCTGCTCCTTGAGCTCGGGCGTCAACTGGGCGCCGAAGTCCGCAGCTTCGAATACTTGCCGGATCTCTATCTCAGTACCGCCATCGAAGGGAGCGCGCTTCAGCCACTCGATCGCCTCCTCCTTCGATTTCACCTGCCATAGCCAGAAGCCGGCGATCAGTTCCTTGGTTTCGCTGAAAGGCCCGTCAATCACCGTCCGTTTCTTTCCTTCAAACCGCACGCGGGCACCCTTCGAGCTCGCCTGGAGTCCCTCGCCTGCAAGCATCACCCCGGCCTTTACCAGCTGCTCGTTGAACTTCCCCATCTCGGCAAGGATCTCCTTGCTGGGCAAAACGCCTGCTTCAGACTCCGGGTTCGCCTTGACTATCACCATGAATCGCATCGTTAAATCTCCTTTTGTTTTTCGTAACTTCTTTTAAAAGCAGGGGTTAGCAGGCTTTTTGTGAATTGCCTGAATCTAACCTCCGCTTATACGTCGAAGGAGGGCCGCCCAAATCGACATTCTTTAGACGGCCAGAGCCAGGCTGAGGCGGCTACCGCGATGAATTACTTTAAAGTGCGCTTTCCCAACCGCCCTTCTTCGCTTTTGGTTTTGTGTAGGGGGGCGCTTTAGCGCGCCCGTCTTTCTTTGTAAAGACGACCTGCGTCTTGGGTTGCACTTGAGTCTGACTCTGTCTGTTCCCGAATCACTCACCCCTATTGATCGTTCCTTCCGCCTTCAAATCCTGCATCAATCTCTCAAACGCCTTCCTGTACTTCTGGTAGCGTACACTTCAGTGTGCGTCGCCGCTGCCCGCACCTCCACGTATCCGCTGACGACAACACCTATTCCGCCTTCAAATCCTTTAAAAGCCTTTCAAACGCCTTCTTGTACTTGTCATGTTCCTTCCATCCCCGAAAATCCCCAATATTCCGCGTCCGAATATCCACCGCCCAAGCTTCTTCGGCCTCCATCACAGCAACATCCAACTGAATCGGAAACAACACTGTCCGTTTCTGCTTCCGTTCCTTCTCAAACGCCGCTTCAACTTCCGACTCCACCCACGCACTCTTCATCGAACTTTCCGTCAGCCTGGTAGCGTACACTTCAGTGTGCGTCCCCGCTGCCCGCACTTCCACGCGTCCGCTGACCGACAACGCCTATTCCGCCTTCAAATCCCGCATCAACCGCGCAAACGCCTTCTGATATTCGTCGTGATCTTTCCATTTCCGAAAGTCACCCATATGCAAGATCCGCCGGACCCTGGCAGCCCACGCTTTGGAGCACGACATCACAGCGTCATCCAATCGGATTGGAAAAAGTACTGTGTGCTTCTGCAAGCGCTCCTTTTCGAGCGCCGCTTCAACCTCATCTTCTACCCAAGGGCTTTCAATCGAACTCTCTGACAGCACCAACAACAGCTTGTCATAGAGGCGAACAGCTTCATTGATTCGGTCCCGGAACGGATCTCCAATCTTCATATCCTCCGGAGCAAACCAGCACCGCACTCCCTCCGCCTGCAAATCCCGATGTAGCTTTCTCGTAAATTCCTCATCCTTGCTCGAATGGCTGATGAAGCACGAATAAAACTGAATCGGCTCCATCGCATTAACAAGCGCTTTCATCTGCACGATGAACGGCTCCGGCACACCGGCACCACGCAGAAATACTTCCGGAATCGCACCTCGCGACTCGTAGATTGTGTCGAGTCCTATGGTCGAAGGCCCCGCATGAAGCACAGCATCTAGCTCCTTAGCCGAACTCAGATCGACATTCGCGAGCAATGTTCTTTCCATTCCCGAGCCCTTGAACCTAACGCCTGCCACGTGGGCGCCACTGAAATTAGCTGCGTGGAGATCGGCACCACGGAGGCTTGAATGGTCAAGTCTCGCCCTGCTGAGGTCCGCGCTGCGGAGAGTCGTCCCAGTTAAATCCGCTTGCGAACAATTCGCAGCCCGAAGATTTGCTCCTCCCAAGTTGGCTCCTTCGAAAACGGCGCGACGCATGTCAGAGCCCGAAAGATTGGCACCAAGAAGGTCCGCACCAGTAAGGTTGGAGTCAACTAAGACAGCCTCACGAAGGTCGGCATAGTGGAGCGTCGTGCCGGTCAAATCAGCATCAATCAGACTTGCGCAAAAAAGTATCGCGTGCGACAGATTCGCCCCTCCGAGTTGCGCTCTGTCAAGAAAGGCTTGGCGCAGGTTGGTTCTACTTAGATCGGCGTCATAGAGCCTCGCTCCAACCAATCTCACGCCTCGAAGGATTGCCCCCTCAAGATTCGCTTGACGCAAATCAACTCCGTCAAGTTTAGAATCGGGCAGGTCCAGCCCGCTCAAATCCGGCCTGACCTTCGGATTACCCGTTCGCCACTCATTCCACTCCTTCACTCCCTCCTTCAGAATCGCCAGATGCTCTTTATTCGCCATACACCCACTCCATTCTCAAGCGTGCGCGAATTATAACCCTTAGCGCCGCGCACAAATGGGCCAGGCCACCCATGAAACGGAAATCAGAAAACAGAAATTGGTGGGTGGCGCACTCGAAATTCAAAAGACATCTTGGGTGGCCTACCCTTTGCGCTTTTGTATTCTGCAAAGGTGGGCCGCTCTTCGTTTCTGACGTTTCTTTTCGTTTGAACCGATTTCCATAGCCGCGTGCCCCGGGTTCGTAGTTTGAACCTGGGTCTTGGCCGGTGGCCGATAGCAGAATTGCGCTTGGCGGGTGGCATACCTCGAACTGCTTGAACGATTTTGGGTGCCCCACCCTTCGGGTTCGGGTTTCAGGGTTTGTACTTGCAAACCCTCAGCAGAAAAGGGTGCGGGTTTTGCATTTCTGCCTGTTCCAACTTTGATCCACGCCAATTCGAATTAACCAAATAAGTATCTATTGACTTTATAAACTATTTCTGCTATCGTTTGTCGTGTTTCGTTCGACGCTTTCCTCCTGCCTCGCGGCGAACAACCACCCTCTCGGACTCCCGCAAAATCCGCTTAACTTCTCTGGAATGAACACTTACGAGAAAAGCGTCCACAACCCCTTTAGAATGAACACATGCAAAACAAAGAACTTTAACCACCTTTATTTTCAACACTTACAAAAAAGGGTGGGGGGAGGGGCAGTTATGGTTAACCAGCCGCCCTCTGCGCTAAAGTACTTGCCCATGAACACAACAAAACCTCTCCATCTCGACATGAACGAGCAGATCGAGTGCGCCTTCACTCTCGCCTCGCGCTTCTACACCGATCCAACCGTCCTCGAAATCGAAAAGGAAAAAATCTTTCGCCGCACCTGGCAGCTTGTTGGCACGACGATGCAGCCTTGTGGTGAGAGCAACGGCGTTGCAAAGACCATCGCCGATCCCGAAACCTATTTCACTGCCGAAATCGCCGGCGAACCTGTCCTTATTATTCGCGACAAGCAGGGAACTCTCCGCGCTTTCAGCAACGTCTGCCGCCATCGCGCAGGACCAATCGCGCTCGGCAGCGGCTGCAAAAACGTCATGCGCTGCCAATATCACGGCTGGACCTACACGCTCGACGGAAAACTCATCGGTACTCCCGACGTGGAAGGTGTGGAATTCTTCGATCGCAGCACGATGGGCATGGTTTCGCTGCGCCTCGAAACTTGGGGCGATCTCATCTTCGTCAATTTCGATCGCGAAGCCGAATCTCTCGCGACAGTCCTCGGCGAAATTCCAAATCAAGCGCGTGGATTCGATTTCGAGAATTTAAAACTCGCCGAGCGACGCGATTACGTCATCGATTGCAACTGGAAGGTTTACGTCGACAACTATCTCGAGGGCTATCACATCCCCATCGCCCATCCCGGCCTGATGAAGGAAATCGACTACGCGCAATACCGCACCGACACGTTCCGCTACTACTCGCAACAGTTTGCGCCGATTCGCGCGATGAAGCCGGAAGACGCAGCCGATCGTTTTTACACACCCGGAACAGGCGGGTTACAAGAAGCGCTCTATTTCTGGATTTTTCCGAATCTAATGCTCAACATTTATCCGGACAATCTCTCAACAAATCTAATCGTCCCGCTCTCGCACGACAAAACGCTCACCATCTTTGAATGGTTTTTCCACGACGTCGAATCGCCCGCTGCGAAGGAACGTATTGCAAAGGCAGTCACATTCAGTGACGAAGTTCAGCAGGAAGACATCATGCTTTGCACCAACGTACAAAAAGGATTGAAGTCATCCACGTACGATCGTGGACGCTACTCCGTCAAACGCGAAAACGGTGTCCACCATTTTCATATGTTGTTACGCGAATTTCTGGAGCGCTGAGAAAAGCTATGCAGCGAGCATTCGCCAACCAAGCCATGCGCCGACGGTTGCGAAAGAAAAAGTTGAGGCCTCGCCGAGATGCACGGAAAGCATGCGCTGGAAAAGTTTCTGATCGCTGGCAAAGGCTTGCAGCACACGCTTTTCCAGCCAGGAGTGAGTTTCGAGAAGTAGCAACTGCCGTGCGACCCATAAAGGCCTGCGGCGAAGGCACGAATGAGCGGCCCCGTAATGCGCAAGGTTCCGTAGCGCGATCGCGTGGGCCAGTGCTTCTGCTTGTTGAAAAGCGAGGCTCATGCCTTCGCCGGTGATCGCATCCACCGTGCCCGAAGCGTCGCCCACCAGCGCGACGTGGCCGGAGCACACCGCCGGCAGCGTCAAATTCCCGGTCGCTGCGCCACGCTCGGCAGTGGTTGCTTCGCAATTTTTGAGCCGATCGAGAACGGCAGGAAAAAGCTGGAGCGCTTCGCGCAAATGCAACTTTGGATTTTGCGAGAGAACAACGACGCCAACTTCTGCGTCGGAAACAGGAGTGACGTACAGTTGCGCTTTCGCGGCCCAGTGAATTTCCACAAAATCCGACCACGGCGCAATCGCAAAATGCTGGCGAAACGCGTAGCGCAACGAAGCATGTCTTTTTGCGGTAATTCCCGCCCAGCGCCTCACCTGCGAACCAAATCCGTCCGCTCCGATGATCCAGTCCGCTGCGAACTTTTTTTCGCCGGCAAAAACATTTCGATTTTCAATTCCACTCACGGGCGTGCGCCACAAAACTTCAACACCGCACTTTTCCGCAGCGTCAATCAACTGCCGGTGCAGAGCAATTCTTCGCATGCCGAGTCCGGCGCGCGATCCAAATTTTGCTTCGGCGGAATTTTGCGCGTTTACAAATCGGATTCCGTGGAACGCCCGTCCCTTCATCCAATTCAGCGCGATACCAAGCCGTTTCAGCGCCGCAAGTCCTTCGGGAAGGATTCCTTCGCCGCACGCTTTATCGCTCGGCGCTTCTCCTCCATCCGCGACTGTCACGCGCAAACCTTTACGCCGCAGCGCAATTGCCGCGACCAGTCCGGCGGGTCCTCCTCCAACAACGAACGCGTGCTCCCGCGGATTCATGCAATAGCCTGGCAAAACACGGTTCGGCTCCTCCGTCTGCGTCCTATTCATAGATTGAAGAGAGGCCAAAAAGGTTGCAAGAATTGCCAACAAAAACGCCGATTTTCACATATGCGGCGAGTATGACTTGGTTTTACCGGTCCTCGAATTCAAGATATCGAAGCTGCCGTCTTGGTGCGCCGTGATTTTGAAGTAGTGGCCGCCATCGGGGCCATCCAGATTCGCGAGAAATTCCGGCGCGGAATTGTGCGCGGCGCCTCCTTCTTCCGACCAGTGCAATTGATACAAGGAGGCCAGTCCCGGCGCGCTATGGACAATGTCCCACGCGGAAGGGCTGCCGCCTTTTTTCGCGCCGTTTTCCATGATGGCCACGCGCGCTGCGATTCCGTACACGAGCGCCTGGCTTCCGCTGAAATTAAATCCGTGATGAGTTGCAATATAAATGTCGGCTTTGCCGAGCTTGTTCACCGGGCACATCAATTCCAACTCTTTTGCCCACGGCAGATCGCCCAAATCCACGAGCCGCAATTTTCCAAAGTTCATCACGAGTCCCAGCGAGAATTCATTTTCAGTGTGGTCCGCGGCAGGCTGCGCGGTCGGTTTGCAATTTGCATTTTCGCCTCCAGCGTCAGCGAGCGGCTTATCGAGAACTTTTCCGCCGCCATTGACGATGAAGAATTCCGCGTCGTGAATCGGCAACTTCTCGGCGGGCTTGACCGAGATGCGTTTGTATTTTCCCTCGGCCAAAAGTTTTTGGTAGGCGCGCCATCCGGTCATTGTTGGTTCGTCGTGCGTTTCCGAGTTGTCGCCGTGATCGATGAACGCGCCGATGGGAATGCGCGCGGCGAGCTGCGTCACGCCGCCCACGTGGTCGCTGTGATAGTGCGTGATCAAAACGTAATCGATTTTGGAGAGGCCGGCGTCTTTTGCAGCGGCAACGATGCGATCCGCGTCGCGTCCGCCAAATCCGTCCCAGCCGGTATCGATCAGCAGCGATTCGCCAGCGGGGGTAACGAACAGAGTGGCTTGTCCTCCTTCGACGTCAATGCAATAAACGAGCAGCGGCTTTGCTGTTTGAGCGGGCGCTAGAGGAGAAGTTGCGGCACAAAGTGCTGCGAGGAATACGACGCCAAGAATGGAACGAAGAGAAATAGACATGCGAATAGCCTCCTCAAAATTGCGCGATTACTTTAGCGCGGAGTTTGCGGCTGCGAACAAGATTATTTACCGCGCCAGGAAGAATTCGCTGCAGCGCGCAATCTTTCCGCGGCGCTTTCCGGAGTGATGTCGCGTTGCGGAGTCGCGAGCATTTCGTAGCCGACCATGAATTTGCGAACGGTTGCAGAACGGAGCAGCGGCGGAAAAAAGTGGGCGTGGAAATGCCACTCTTCGTGAGCGTTTCCATCGGACGGCTGTTGGTGAAATCCCATTGAGTATGGAAAGGGTGATTGGAACAAATTGTCGAAGTGAGAGGTCGTTTGCTGAAGGATAGAACTTAACGCGTCGCGTTCTTCGCTTGTCATTGCGGGTATTGCTGAAAAATGACGCTTGGGAAGCACCATTGTTTCAAATGGCCATACCGCCCAGAAGGGAACCAGCGTGACGAAATGTTCGTTTTCCAAGACGACGCGTTTTCTCTTTTGTTGTTCGAGCGCGAGGTAATCGCAAAGCAGGCACGAGCCTTTTGCCTGTTTGTGCGCAAGTTGTGATTTTTCTTCTGTTGCGACGAGATGCGGAACATTCGTGCTTCCCCAAATCTGGCAATGCGGATGGAGATTGCTCGCACCCATGAGCGCGCCGCGATTCTCAAAGATTTGCACGTAGCCAATTTCCTTGCGTGCGCTGAGTTCCTGATATTGCGCAACCCAGGCGTCCACAACGAGGCGAATGTCGCTGACTTCCATTTTAGAGAGTGTCAAATCGTGGCGGGGCGAAAAACACAAGACGCGGCAGATGCCCGTTTCAGTTTCCGCGACCAACAGATTTTACTCATTCGAAGTTGCCGCAGGAGTATTTGGCAGGAGCGCGGGAAAATCGTTGTCGAATACGAAGACATTTTTGTATTTGGAATTCGCGGCGCCAGTGGAGCGCTTATTGCCTGGGCACATGTAGCAAGCCGGATCGTATTGCAAGGTTGCCGGCGAAGCACTGGTTTCCACTTGGCCTTGCCACGGACGCTCTGTGCGATGTGGAGAGACCAGCACCCACTCGCGCAAAAGAGGATTGAATCGCCGGTGGGGATGTTTTGAAAGGTCGATATCAGTCATTGAAATTGTTTACGTCAGCACTTTTAGCTTACGAAATTTCGCTTGCGCCTTCTCCCGCAGTAGAAACATAGATCTCCGGTGTTTTGTTTGCCGCTTGTTTGTAGCGAGTTCGGATCGATTCACAAAACGTTTCCACGTGTGCGTTTTTAACGAGGTTGATGGTGCAACCGCCGAAACCGCCGCCAGTCATGCGCGCGCCGATGACGCCCTCACTTCTTTCTGCAAGTGCCACCATGACGTCAAGTTCGCGGCAACTCACTTCAAAATCGTCGCGCAGACTGCGATGCGATTCCGCCATTAATTTTCCGATTGCCGCGAGGTTTTCCGTTCGCAGAGCGCTGACGGTATCGAGCACGCGAGCATTTTCACTGATGACATGACGGCAACGCCGGAAAATCAGTGGCGGCAAATCTGCTCGGTGTGATTCGAGGTCGGCCAGCGAAACATCGCGGAGAGCTATGACTTTTGGGTTCCACTTTTTCAGCAGTTGCACTCCTTCTTCGCATTGGGCGCGACGCGCATTGTACTCCCCGCCGGAATGTACGTGCTTCACCATTGTGTTGCAAATGACCATGCTGATATCCGCGGGGAGCGGCAGTGCGGTTCCTTCAAGCGAGCGGCAATCGAGCAGGATGGCGTGTCCGGAGCGGCCAAAACACGCGGCAAACTGATCCATGATTCCACAGCGCGCGCCGACGAATTCGTTTTCGGCCCGCTGACAAAGCTTTGCAAGTTCGAGCTGACCGACGGAGTGATTGGAATTGGCGAGCAGCGCTTTGCCGACGGAGACTTCAAGAGCCGCAGAAGAACTGAGGCCTGATCCGCTAGGAACATCACTGTGAATCAAGAGGTTTGCGCCACGCAACTTCACGCCGGAATTTCGCAACTGGATCGCGACACCCTGGACATAATCCGACCAATGATTTCTTGCGTGAGGAGTTTTTTCACGCAGATCGATTTGCGCCGACTCATTTAGATTTTCTGAAAACACGTTAAGCGTTTCATCGTCGCGAGGGCCGATGGCAACGCAGGTGTAGCGATCGATCGCTGCAGGTAGCGCAAAGCCATCGTTGTAGTCGGTGTGTTCGCCGATGAGATTCACGCGACCTGGTGCGCGAAAGACGCGCGAGCTGCCGCCAAATTTTTCCGCAAAGCGAACCTTCATTTTTTCGAGGAAGGAATTGTCGGTGGAAATGGCCATGAGTAATTTGATTTGCGTTCTAGTAAAATCGGCGGCCTCGAGCAAGTGTCCGCAAGATAGAAAGGGTCATGCAGAACCGTTTACTGATTGACGCCGCTAGCAAGGAATCCGCCGTCCACGGCGAGAACATGGCCCGTTACGAAACTTGCGGCATCCGACGCAAGAAAGACGGCTGCGCCCGCGAGTTCATCGAGCTTTCCGAAACGGCCCATAGGCGTGCGAATCTTGAATTCTTTGCCGCGTTCGGTTCCGTCGAGAAGCCCCGCGTTCAGCTCCGTGCGAAAGACTCCGGGAGCGATAGCGTTGACACAGACTCCCTTGCTGGCCCACTCGATAGCGAGGGATTTTGTGAGGGAGGCAACGGCGGCTTTGCTGGCGGAATACGCCGCGACTTCGTAAAGCGCGACGAACGAGGACAGAGACGCAATGTTAATGATGCGGCCGTAGCCGCGCTCGATCATGTGGCGGCCGATGACGCGGCAGGCACGAAGAGTGCCGGTAAGGTTTGTTTCCATGATGCCGTTCCATTCGGCGTCGGGAACATCCACGGTTGGAGTGCGCTTTGTGCGTCCGGCGCAGTTGACGAGGATTTGAACGCCGCCAAATTCATCGCACGCGGCTTTCAACAGTTTCACAATGGTGGATTCGTCGGTGACGTCGCAGGGGACTTCAAGCGAGCGACGACCGAGCGCGCGAATTTCTTTTGCGGCGGCTTTGACCAGATCTTCTCGGCGGCCGGTGGCGACGACGTCGGCGCCGGCTTGCGCGAGTCCTTTTGCGATTTCAAGACCGATGCCGCTCGTTCCACCGATGACGAGCGCCGTTTTATCTTTCAATTCAAGTTGGGGATATCCCACGCGTTTTCCGCTCCAATGGTTTGTCCAAATGCGTTTCGATTCTACAGCAGCGAAGGAGCAAATTAGCAATGCGAATCACCGACGCGAAAGTGATCGTGTGCAGCCCTGGGCGGAATTTCGTTACTTTGAAAATCATGACGGAAGACGGAATTTATGGACTGGGCGACGCGACGTTGAATGGGCGCGAGCTCGCTGTAGCGAGCTATCTTACCGAGCATGTAATTCCTGTCTTGATCGGGCGCGATGCGCGGCGCATCGAGGACATGTGGCAATACCTTTACAAAGGTGCGTATTGGCGGCGCGGTCCGGTGACTATGACGGCGATTGCCGCGGTGGATACAGCGCTCTGGGATATCAAAGGCAAGACGCTCAATGCGGCCGTGTATCAACTGCTTGGCGGGGCCTCGCGCGATTCCGTGATGGTGTACGGCCACGCGAGCGGGGCAGATATTGAAGATACGGTGAAAGCGGTCGCGCACTATTTGTCGCTGGGTTACAAGGCGATTCGCGCGCAGAGCGGAATCCCCGGATTGAAAAGCACTTACGGCGTGGGGAAAGGCGGGATGCAGTATGAACCTGCGGAACGCGGCGCGCCGATTGAGAATTTGTGGAGCACGGAACTTTATCTGAATCTCGCGCCGCAACTTTTCGCGCGATTGCGGCAGGAGTTCGGGCCGGATGTGCATTTGCTTCACGATGCGCATCACCGATTGACGCCGATTGAAGCGGGGCGGCTGGGGAAGAGTTTGGAGCCGTATCATTTATTTTGGATGGAGGATCCGGTTCCGGCGGAAGTTCAGGAGAGTTTTCGACTGATCCGCCAGCATACGACTACGCCGATCGCGGTTGGGGAAGTATTTAACTCGATTTTCGATTGTCAGCAGTTGATTGAGGAAGAGTTGATTGATTACATCCGGACGACTGTGGTGCATGCGGGCGGAATTTCGCATTTGCGCAAGATTGCGAATCTTGCGGAGCTGCATCACGTACGGACTGGATGCCATGGCGCAACAGACATGAGTCCGGTGTGCATGGCGGCTGCGCTGCACTTTGATTTGAGCGTTCATAATTTTGGAATTCAGGAATACATGCCCCACGCGCCGGAGACGGACAAGGTTTTTCCGCATGCGTATTCGTTTCGGGATGGTGCGATGCATCCGGGAGAGAAACCGGGACTCGGCGTGGAGATAGATGAAACGCTCGCGGCGAAATATCCGTATCAGCGCGCGTATTTGCCGGTGAATCGAAAGCTTGATGGGACCATGCACAGCTGGTAGACATGCGACTGATTCGGCGGCCTGCGCGAAACGCTGTCAATTTCGCCCTTTTGACGGCTCTTGCTACACTGAAGATCGAACGCAAACTAGCGCGGTTCCACTCACAGGCTGGGAGCGCGCTCCAGGAGAATAGAGATGTTACGCATCAATGATGTAGCACCCAACTTCACGGCAGAAACGTCACAAGGCGTCATCAACTTTCATGAATGGATTGGTGACAGCTGGGCGATTCTGTTCTCGCACCCGAAAGATTTCACGCCTGTGTGTACGACCGAATTGGGATATATGGCAGGGCTGGAGCCGGAATTCAAGAAGCGGAACGTGAAGATCCTTGGACTGAGTGTAGACCCGGTCAGCAGCCACAGCAAGTGGGCAGCGGACATCGAAGAAACACAGGGCCACAAAGTGAACTATCCGATGATCGGCGATCCGGAACTAAAAGTGGCGAAGCTCTACAACATGCTTCCGGCAGAAGCGGGAGATTCCTGTGAAGGCAGGACTCCAGCAGACAACGCGGCCGTGCGAACGGTGTTCGTGATCGGGCCGGACAAAAAGATCAAGCTGACGCTGAGCTATCCGATGAGCACGGGACGCAATTTTGATGAGGTGTTGCGTGTAGTGGACTCGCTGCAGCTGACGGCGAAGCATAGTGTTTCGACGCCCGTGAACTGGAAGCCGGGGGACGACGTCGTCATTCCCTCTGCGATGCCTGAAGAGAAGGTGAAGCAGCTCTTCCCGGATGGCTACAGGACGCTGAAACCGTATCTCCGTCTGGGGAAACAGCCAAAGTAATCTGATCGCGTGAGGGTCGCCCTGTGATCCTGAAACAGTTTTATCTGCCGTGCCTGGCGCATGCGTCGTATTTAATTGGAGACGAGACGACAGGGACGGCGGCGGTGGTTGACCCTCAACGCGACATCGGGATTTATCTTTCCTTTGCGACCGACCATAAGCTGCAAATCAAGCACGTAATTTTGACGCATCTTCACGCCGACTTTGTCGCAGGGCATTTGGAGCTGCGCGACCAGGTTGGAGCGACAATTTATTTAGGCGCGAAAGCACAGGCGGAGTACGCGTTCACGCCGCTCAGCGATGGCAAGGTAGTTGAGTTCGGCAGCGTGCGATTGAAAGCGCTTGAAACTCCGGGGCACACTCCGGAATCCATTTCCATCGCTGTCTATGATTTGAATAAGAGTGAAACCGAGCCGCATGCGGTTTTGACCGGCGATACTTTGTTCGTAGGCGATGTTGGGCGGCCGGATTTGCGCGCGGCATTGGGTTGGTCGGCTACAGATCTTGGCGCTCTGCTCTTCGATTCGCTGCAAACGAAAATTTTGCCTTTGCCGGATTCGAGTCTTGTATATCCAGCGCATGGCGCCGGTTCGCTTTGCGGAAAAGCGATCAGCAAAGAGACTGTTTCGACGATCGGCGAGCAACGGAGGTTGAACTATGCGCTGCAGCCGATGAGCAAGAAAGCTTTCATCGAATTGGTGACGGCGGACCAGCCGGAAGCGCCGCCGTATTTCGTTTATGACGCGGTGCTGAACAGCAAAGAGCGCGCAACGCTCGATGAGGCATTGCAGCGGGAATTGAAACCGATTGAGCTCGACCGCGTTCTGGAATTGCAAGCAGCCGGTGCACAAATTTTGGATACGCGCGAGCCGGAAGAATTTGCGACTGCTCATCTTGCCGGCAGCACCAACATTGGGCTCAGCGGACAATACGCAACCTGGGCCGGCACGATTCTGAACCGCGAAAGGGCGATTCTGATTATTGCGAATCCGGGCAGGGAATCGGAATCGGCGATTCGATTGGGAAGAATCGGGTTTGATAACGTGGCGGGTTATTTGAGGGATGGAATGCGCAGCCTCGATTCACGGCCGGAGCTGACAAAAAGTTCGGAGCGTTATAGCCCTGCGCTTGCGGCGGAAATTCTTTCGTCGCAGGAAGCGCCGCAACTTTTGGATGTGCGCACGCCCGGGGAGCGACAACAAAAAGCGATTGAAGGCAGCCTGAGCGTTCCGTTGAACCGGCTCTCCGAGCGCTTGCAAGAATTGCAGAAGGGACGTCCAGTGCTGGTTTATTGCGCGGGCGGATATCGTTCTTCGATTGCAGCGAGTCTTTTGCAGCAGGCGGGATTCCGGGACGTTGGCGAAATTGCCGGCGGGATTGCCGCATGGGAATTGGCGAAATTGCCGGTGAGTGGTGGCGCAGCTCAGGTGGAAAAAGAACGGGTCTGAAGACCCGCCACTGCAACTTCCGACAGGCATCCCTGCTATTCAACGCGGCAGTAACAATAGAGAAATTGCTGTGTGGTTCCGGAAGGCGTTTCGTGAAGCTCCTTCAAACTTTTCACAAGCCGAAAACGCGCGCCAAATTCGTCGTGCAGTTCGTCGGCGTCGTAACGCATGACTTTTAGTCCGCTGCATTCTGCAGGGCCTTCCGGTCCGAATGTGCTCACGATCACGTGACCACCAGGCTTTACGGCGTGGGCAACCTGGCGAACGTAAGCAACGCGCAATTCGGTTGCCGTCAGAAAATGAAATACGGCACGGTCATGCCACACATCGTAAGCCCGCGGCTTCAACTCGGCCGTGGCGATATCCGCCGCCATCCAGTGCACTTTCCCTGCCGCCGCGCCCAAACGTTTTTTCGTGACATCAATCGCAGTCTGCGAAACGTCAAGCACGGTGATGTCCTTGCAACCGCGCGCGAGCAGGTCATCCACGAACGTTGATTCTCCGCCACCAATATCAATGATGGAGGCGGTGCGCACGTCCGTTGCGCGTTCGATCAATGCGAGCGAAGTTTCCAGGTGAGCGCGATACCAGCTCACCGCTTCCGGAGCTTTGCTTGCGTAGATCTTTTCCCAATGTTGTTTTACGCCCACGAAACATTCCTCACTCGACAAAGCAAATTACACTCTTGCACGAATTCGCCGTCAAGTTGCTGCTATCTAGGCTGTGACAGGTATCTCATATGCCATCTATCCTGATTATGTTATTCATGGGTGATTAGTTTTAATTCTTGACAAGATACCTGTCTCTCTGTATGGTTGCGCGCAATTACTCCGATTTTCTCTCCCTTGAGTAGTTTGCTCGCTGGCCTGGAGTTCCAAAGATGTCGTTTCTTATGAATCTGATCTATTGGGAGACCCTTCTCATTCTTTTTGCTCTCCTGGCCACGGTGGTTGGGCAGTTGTTTAGCGGAGGCATAAACACCCAGGGACTTTTGCTCGGACGAACGGGAAACGGAAATACCTATTTCAGTCCGGAGCGTGTACAGCTTCTTCTGATTACGCTGGCCGCGGCGTTCCAGTACGTCAATGCAGTTCTTCACAAACCAACCACTTTTCCAGAAGTTTCGGGGACCTGGCTCGCACTACTTGGTTCGAGTCACGCGGTATATCTCGGTGGAAAGTTCGGCGCCGCGTTTCTTACGCGGCGAAACAGTTCGAATTGAGGAGGGATTATTTATGGCGAGTTCATTGCAATGGTTGGAATTGTTGATCGGATATGTTGTGTGCATTGCCGTTGGTTTGTTTGCTCTTGTAGTGATCTGGAAAATTCTTAAGGGAGACATCGATCTTAATCTTCTGATCAGCGAAAAAACCGGAGACAAAACGGGCAGCGCCAGCATGTCTCGATTTCAGCTGCTGATTTTCACTTTTGTGATCGCGTTGAGCTTCTTTCTTATCGTGATTTCGAATGCGAAACTTTTGCAAACGGATGCGAACGTGAAACGCACCCAAGGCCCGATGATGCCGGGTTTGCCGGAAATTCCCGGTGGTGTTCTGGGCCTGCTGGGAATTAGCGCAAGCTCCTACACCGTCAGCAAAGCGATCCAATCCAACACGCCCACGAAAGACGATGCCGGGGCGCCGAAGGCTCCGTGATGGCGACCAAGAAAAGGAGTTCGATGGCACACGCTGCGGCCCTAGTGCCGCTAGCAATCGGCCTTTCGATGAACGGGCTTGCCCCTAGTCACAAGGATTCCGCTACGAAATCAGCGTCTTCGTCACAGCCCGCCTCTTGCAGCCAGTTCGACATCGACGGTAGCGCATCGAAGGGGCTGTCTGAAGTTACGATACCCCCGACGCACAGCTGCACGACGCGGATGAGCCACGGTTTTCCGCTTCCTGACCCGAGCTGCACTCCGGGAGCTGTGAATCCGACGATCACGACAAAAATTCTTCAGGATCCCGAGTTCCACACAAGCTGTGTGCGAGAACAGGCATCTTCGCGAACGGAAAAGAATGCTACCTATGATTTCTACGGCATTCCCCATCCTGACCACAACTCAGGTCAGACGCAGATTTGCGAATTGGATCACCTGATTTCACTCGAACTTGGCGGCGCGGACACGGTCGACAATATCTGGCCGCAATGCGGCCCCGATGGTGTGGCGCTTTCCGAGCGTTTCTTCAAACGAAAAGACGCCGTGGAAAATTTCTTGGCAAAACAGGTAAGAGACGGAAAAATTTCCCTGAGCGATGCACAGAAGGGTATCTCCTCGGATTGGACACAATTTCTTGCGGAATCGGAAGGCTGCGACGGCGCTGCGTGCGAGTGAGCTCCTTGAATCAGAGATTCCCGCATGTTAGAAGAAAGTGGGGCGCGCGCGGCGTGATTCGAACACACGACCCTCTGCTTAGAAGATATGAAGTACAAAACTCTAAGTGCCGCTTCTGGTGTCGCTTACTAGGCAACGCGTCATTTATCTCGCCCTTGAATTGGACCGAAGTTGGACTGCAATAGCCCGAGATCGAAGCTTCGGTTCCCGGAGTTTGTAGCAGAACCATCAGGCGCGTACAGGGATGACGCCGAACTCGTTACGGACGGTAGGCGGCACTTGATGCGGCCGGTCCGATCGACACGGATTTCGAGTATGTGCAAAACACACCTAATCCGTGACTCAATGCTTTGAAAGTGGGCACCCTACTTTGAAGTGCTCGTCAGTTTGCCGCAGCATTCTGGGCGTTGAGGTATTTCGGAGCTATTCCAGCCACCGCCAAGAGCTTGAACCAGTGTCACGGCGTTTACCATGCGCCGGCCGAGAATGTTTACAGCGGTGATTTCGTCAGAGAGCGCGGCGGTCTGAGCGGTTGTCACCTCCAAATAGCTGGTTACTCCGCCCTTGTAGCGCGTGTTGGCAAGCTCCAAATATTTCTGCGCTGCGACGACGGCTTTGTCCTGAACCTGAGCTTCGTTCTCGAGAATGCGCAAGGCTGCTACGTTGTCTTCAACCTGTTGAAAGCCGGTCAACACGGTTTGGCGATAGTTGGCGACCGATTGATTGTAAGCGGCGACGGCTTGGTCTGAAGCGGCGCGCCGTCTTCCTACGTCGAAAACAGTAAGCAGAGCCGATGGACCAGCCGACCACAAAACGCTTGGACCGGATATCAATGTTGTGATGGCACTGCTCTCAAATCCTCCAGCCGCCCCCAAGCTGATGTTGGGATAGTAAGCCGCCTTGGCTACTCCGATCTGGGCGTTCGCGGCCGCCATTTGGCGTTCCGCTGCTGCGATGTCAGGTCGGCGCTCAAGCAATTCCGAGGGCAGGCCTACGGGAATCACTGGAGGCGGCATCGTCAGAGGAAGGGGCGCGAGACTGAAAGACGCTGGAGGTTTACCAATCAACACGGCTACTGCATGCTCGTATTGCGCGCGCGCAACTCCGACATCGATCGCCTGCGCTCGAGTTGTTTCCAGTTGAGTCTCAGCTTGCTGCACTTCCACGTCGGAGGCAATGCCTCCCGCATAGCGGCTCTTGATCAATTCCAGCGCATGCTCATACTGCGTCACTGTCGAGTTTAGAAGCTGCTCTTCGGCATCAAGAACGCGAGCTTGGAAATAGTACAGAGCCAGTTGGGCGTGCATGGACAAGTTCACGGCAGCCAAGTCGGCTGCACTCGCTTGTGCCTGGTCGCGATAGGCCTCAACGGTGCGGCGTACCCGCCCCCAGACGTCGATCTGGTAAGACAATTCGAAAGGAATTTGAAAGTCGTTGTAGGTAATTCCGTTGCTGACGGTACTCGCAGGCCGGTGGTTCGAGATTCGGTTTCGTGTTGCACTCGCGCCCGCGTTGATCGTGGGAAAAAAATCGGCGCGTTGGTAGCGGAGCTGCGCGCGAGCCTGCGTGTATTGGGCCTCGGCCGCCTTCAAGTTCTGGTTGGAGACGTTGACCTGCGATTCAAGGGCATTCAGTTGAGGGTCCTGGAACATTTCCCACCAGTTGCCGCTGAAGGTCTGGTCATTCGGCTGGGCAGGTTTCCAATCGCCAACCTCTTTATAAGTGGCAGGAACCTCAGCGGTTGGGCGGTGATATTTCGGACCAACGGTGCATCCTGCGATCAAGAGCACGCTGGCGAGACCGACGCCGGCCAGAGCGCGGCTCCAAATCTGAATCGCTGCATTCATGCTGCGCCGTGAAGTCACTGGCCACCTCCTGCGCCGCTCGGCAGTGCTGCCTTTGCGATCTGCACTTGTTGTCCAGAGAGAACAGAATCCGGCGGATTTTGAATCACCGACTCATTTCCACTCATGCCCGATAGAATTTCGATCTGGTTCCCAAAATCGTGGCCGGGCGTTACTTGTGTAAGGACGGCTTTTCCGTTTTTCACAACCGCAACCTGCAAACCCTCAGATCGAAACAACAGAGTGTCCACGGGCAACAGGTAAGTGGAAGTGAGCCCAGGCAACTTTAAATGGACTTCAGCATATGAGCCGGACAGCAATTTGCCTGTGGGATTGTCCACGTCAACTTCTACCTGCAGGGTGCGGGTTACGTTGTTGATTGCATTTGCGGTGCGCACCAGCTTCCCAGGGAAGCGTCGTCCGGGAAACTCGGCAAGAGTCAGATCGGCAGTCAATCCTGGCGCGGCGGCTTGTGAATATTCCTGAGGTACATACACATAGACGCGCAATTTGCCTGGCTGCGCGATATGGAATAGGTCGGTCTTCGTGCCAGGCGCGCTGCCGGAGTTGATGAGGTCGCCCACATCGACGTTACGCACGGTAACAATGCCGTCAAACGGAGCATAGATCTTCTCGAAGGATTGCAACGTCTCGAGCTGCTTTACATTCGCCTGATTGGCCTGGACGATTGAATTGTTGGCATTGTAAGTGCCGATGGCGTTGTCGGCATCCTGCTGGGAAACTGCGCTCGTCTTCAACAGCTCGCTGTAACGATTCTTGGTAATCTCCGCAAGCTTGAGATTTGCTTGCGCTGTGGCGAGATTGCTGCGCGATTGCTGGAGCTGCTGATCGACCTCCGGCGTGTCGATCTCGGCAAGAAGCTGGCCCTTTTTCACGCGGGCGCCAATATCGACGTACCACGTCTTTACATAACCGCTGGTACGCGAATAAATCGGCGCCGTCATATAGGGTTCGACGTTGCCCGGTAGCACAAGCTCGCTCGACGGGGCGGTACGCTGCGGAGAAACGACGTTGACCAACGGCACAGCCATGGCCGCAGTTTCCGTGCTTACGGTGTTGCGCGCCCGGACACGCCGAAAAATGCCGAAAGCGACAATCCCGGCGACCGCCAGAAAAACGATCACGGTAGCGAGCAAGCTACGTCTTACGCGATGTTTCACGCCTAAGGCACTTTGAATTTGCGGCGCGTTCTCGACAACTTGTACTTTTGTTTCTGACAACATTGTTAGACCTTTCTGCTCCTAAAGAGACCTATTGTTGAATTCCAGTTTCAGCCGGGCGATGACGAAGGCTATGGACCATGCTAAAGACCGTGGGGACGAAAAATAGCGTAGATACTGTGGCGAAGAGCAACCCGCCAATGACGGCGCGGCCGAGAGGTGCATTTTGTTCTCCACCTTCGCCCAGGCCGATCGCCATGGGAAGCATTCCGATGATCATTGCCAAAGCGGTCATCAGCACCGGCCGGAATCGCGCGAACCCTGCCTGCACGGCGGCTTCGACCGCAGAGCATCCTGCCGCCAATCGTTCTTTCGCGAAGCTAACTACCAGGATGCTGTTGGCTGTCGCCACTCCAACGCACATGATCGAGCCCGTAAGTGCGGGCACGCTGACCGTGGTGCCGGTTACAAACAGGAACCAAACAATCCCCGCGAGAGTTGCAGGAAGGGCGTTCAAAATAATGAATGGGTCGAGCCAGGATTGAAAATTGACGACAATCAGCAGGTAAACCAGAACGATGGCGAATACCAGCCCGGTCAGCAATCCCAAGAAAGACGACTTCATCGTCTGAATCTGGCCGCGCACTATAATCTGTGAACCTCGAGGAAGATCTTTTTGGCTAGCGTTCAGAATCGAGAAGATATCCCGCGAAACGCCTCCGAGGTCACGGCCTTGGACGGAACCGAATATATCGATGACCGGGGACACGTTGTAATGAGAGACCACACTCAACTCGGAATTGCGGCTGAACGAGGCAAGATTTGCAAGTATAGAAGGCTGAGCTGTACCCGCGCCCGTAACCGGAATGTTCTCGAGGTCCTGGAGTGACTGAACCCGGTACTGCGGAGTTTGCGTCGCGATCTGATAACTCACGTTGTTCTTGGGGTCCAGCCAAAAAGTCGGCGAAGTCTGGGAGCTACCGCTCAGCGTTATCAAGAGATTGTTCGCAACTTCGCGCTGGCTGAATCCGATTTCCTGAGCTTTCGTCCGGTCAACATCAACGTGAAGCTTCGGCTGGTCAAAGGTTTGCTGAATGCGGAGGTCTGTTGTTCCCGAAACGTACTTAACCCTCGCCAGCAGCCTGTCCGCGAATTGCCGGTTGCCCTGCAGATCATTTCCCACAATTTGAATATCGATTGGAGCAGGCAGCCCAAAGTTCAAGATTTGAGTCACCATATCCGAAGGCAGGAAGTAGAAGGTAACTCCGGGAAAATCTCGTGTTAGTTTTAGCCGTAGGTCATGCACGTAACCTGCTGTTGGCCGATGCTTCGGAGAAAGAGCGACCATAATGTCCGCATCTTCCGTCCCGATTGGCGCCGAGCTGCTGTAAGAAAGATTGATTCCGCTGTAAGGCAATCCGATGTTGTCGATGATCCCGCCGAACTCAGCAGACGGTATCTGGTCGCGAATCTCAGCTTCCACCCGGTCACATAAGGCGGCTGTCTCTTCAATACGCATGCCGGTCGGAGCGCGAAGATGTAGTGTGAATTCGCCGCTGTCCACGGATGGGAAGAAATCTTGTCCCAACCACGGGTAAAGCGCGAAGGAGAGTACGCACGCGGTGAGAAATGCGCCGGCAAAAACACGGCGGTGACGTACACAAGCTTCGAGTAATCCGCGATAGGCAGTCCGAATCCTCTCAAAGCCGCGTTCAAACCAGGCTTGAAACACCACAAAGGGATTCTTGCTCGGCGCATGCGAGCCTTCTCCAGCATGAGCTTTAAGAAGATACTTGGCCATGGTCGGTATGAGAGTCCGCGAAAGCAGATAGGAAGCCAGCATCGCGAAGACGACCGCCTCCGCCATTGGTACGAAGAGATAACGGGCTACCCCGGTGAGCAAAAACATGGGCACGAAGACGATACAGATGCTCAGTGTTGAAACCAGTGCCGGCACCGCGATCTGTTCCGCGCCGAGGAGAATCGCTTCTTCCGTCTCCTTGCCCCTGGTCAGAAATCCGTGAATGTTCTCGATCGTGACCGTCGCATCGTCAACGAGGATGCCGACGGCCAGCGCCAGTCCTCCAAGAGTCATGATGTTGATGGTCTCTCCCAAGGCGCTGAGAAGGATGATGGAAGTCAAAATGGAGAGGGGAATCGAAATCGCGATAATCACCGTACTGCGCCAGCTTCCAAGAAACAGGAGAATCATCGCTGCCGTTAGGCATGCCGCGATAAGCGCTTCCCGCAAAACTCCGGAAATCGCGCCACGGACGAAGACCGATTGGTCTGCGAGGAGGCGAATTTGAAGGTCTTGCGGAAGAGTCGTTTTGACTTTTGGCAACAGGTTCTTGATTGCAGTGATGATGTCCAGCGTAGACGCGTTCCCGATTTTCTGGATGGTCATTAAAGTTGACCGCCGGCCGTCAACGCGAACGATATTGGTCTGAGGCGGAAATCCGTCGCGAACGTTAGCAACGTCGCGAATGTAAATCGTCGTGCCTCCTACAGCTTTGATGGGAAGGTTGTTCAGCCCCGCGATCGTCGTGGGACTTCCATTCATGTCCACGTTGTATTCAAACTTGCCGATCTTGGCAGTTCCGGAAGGCAGAATAAGATTCTGAGCGCTGATGGCATTTACTACGTCAAGAGGAGACAGGCCTTTCGATTGGAGCGCCGCAGTGTTTAGATCCACTTGAACCTGGCGCTGCTTGCCGCCATATGGATACGGGACAGCCGTACCCGGTACCGAGGTGAGTTGGGGCCGGATGAAATTCAAACCAAGATCATTTAACTGTTGCTCCGAAAGCGTGGGACCGGAAAGAGCCATCTGAAGAATGGGCACGCTCGAAGCACTGAAGGTGATGATCAGTGGGGGCGTCGTGCCTGCCGGCAGCTGCTTGAGCTGCGTTTGGGATTGGCCTGCGATCTGCGCAATCGCCATGCTGATATTGACGCCCGGATGAAAGAACACTTTTATGACCGCGATGCCATTCAGTGACTGCGACTCGATATGCTCAATGTCGTTCACCGTTGTCGTTAGGTTGCGCTCCTGAAGCGTGATGATACGGTTGGACATCTCTGTTGGTGACAGCCCCGTGTAGTTCCAAATGATGCTTACGACGGGAATGTTGATGTTTGGAAAGATGTCCGTAGGGGTTCGAAAAATCGACAGCGTCCCAAGGATCAAAATCAGGATAGCCAGCACCACGAACGTGTATGGCCGTTTGAGCGCAACTCTAACAATCCACATAATTCACCGTCTCCAATCTTTCTGTCCGGCGTGGCCGGACTATTCAATCAAATTGACCCTTACGGCTTGTGCTTCGGGGTCCGTGCATCGAGGGTCGAGATCAGTTGCTGGGCCGCTGGAGGTACGGAAACTTTTCCGGACAGAACAATTTCCCTCGCAGAAACTTTCCTGCCGTACACGCGAGTGTTGTCGCCATTGTCCGGGCGGATCGTGGAGCCCTCGAGAGAGACACCGGCAAACAAACCGCGTGCTCTGGAGTAGCTCAAGATTTCAGAACGCAGGGTGGCGTCCGTTTCGGCCGACGAATCGCGACCGACTGGGCCGGCAGCTACGGAAGCGTCGCCTCCCAGCTTCACCTTGCTGGCGAGAATGCCTCTCGCGCCGCTTTCATTCATAACAAGCAAGACAAAATCCGTGGCTTGTCCGCCAATCTGGAAGCCAAAGCTGCCGCCCTCAAGAGCCATCATCGTGGGTGCGCCCCAGGGCCCGCGGAAGTCTTCACCTGTGCGGCATGTCATAGCGCCACGCCCATAGCTTCCGCCGACGATAAATGCGGCCTTTAGGACGGACGGAAAGACAACGACGCAATCTGCCTTATCAAGCAAGCCCTGCGGTATGTTGTCAGGAACGTCCAGAATCTCTTTCAAGACTGTTCCAGAATTTCTCAGCCGATCGTTGTCTTTGGATTCGTCCGCGGCCCTCGCCACGTCAGCAAAGAGTGGTGTAACGACAAATAAGGTGCAGCTCAGATACGTCAAAAGTTTTCTCATGTAATTTCTCCTCGACTAGTTTTTCTTTTCTTGCCTCAGCACTAGACAATGCAGCCCGGATGCCAGTTTCACGAGTGAGCGAAGGTTGTTTAAACTCGTTAAAAACAAGGGGCTTAACCAAGGTCTAGCTGGAAATTTGGTGCAGAAGCCGCCGAGCGAAGTGTCCAGCGCATTGGACGGTTGCCGACACGCTGACAAGATGTTTTTCTGGATAGAAGGCGACTTCGAAGATGACGCGAATATGGTAGGCGCGCAGACTAGTCGCGGCCAGACTCAAGGGAGGTTTTACGAAATAGGAGTCGAGGAGCCGTCGAAATCGCATTTGACGACCAGAATGGTGACATCGTCGTTGAAGTCATCGCCGCAAAAATCTGCCGCGGCGTTATAGATACTGCTCATGAGGTCTTCGGCGGAGAGTGAAGAACCACTGCGAACTGCCGCGGAAAGGCGCTCCATACCGAATTCTTCGCCACCCCCATTCCCTGCTTCAGTTACACCATCCGTGTAGAAAACCACGACGTCGCCGGGACTAAGGTCAGCCGAAACCAGTTCACAAATTTCCTCTGCGGATAGTCCAAGAGGGGGACAAGACGAGTTTAGGCGCGTGAGAGCACCTGTGCTTGGCCTAAACAAAAGCGCTGGATTATGGCCGCAGTTCACGTAACGGATCATCCGTCTGTTCGTATCTATTTCTGCGATCAGCAACGTTACATAGCGTTCATCGTCGGAAGCTAAGAGGATTCCCGTATTCAGTCGCTGCACTTGCTCTAGCATGTTCCGATCGTGGTTCGCTCCAAAACGCATTGCTGCCGCCGTTGCAGACATCAGGAGGGCGGCGGGAACACCTTTTCCGGCTACATCAGCAACAACGATCTGAGTGGTACGCGCGTCGACGGGAAAATAGTCGTAGTAATCGCCACCTACGCCTCGTGCGGGATGCATCATTCCGGCTATTTCGAGCCCGGGGATAGCTGGTTTGGCCGAGGGAAGAAACAAGCGCTGGACCTGCGCGGCAAGTTCTACGTCCCTGAGGAGATCATCACGCTGCTGCCGAACGGTCGTGGCAAGCGCTTCCCTCTGTTCCATATACCGCCGTATGACATAAACAACCAGGGCGAAGCACAACATCGCAGTTAGATTGTGGAAGACCCGAAGTCCCAGATTCATACCCTTCGGAGAATAATAGTCGTGGAGTAAGACACAAACGACGGTAAGGCCGTAGCTGATTACCCTGCGAAGGAAAGTCGCGCCGACGACAATCGGAAGTATGCAGAGGTAGATCAGCGAGAGGGGAACAACAAGATGGTCTGCATATGAGACTGCGACAATCGCTCCCAAGACCAACACAAGCGGAATCCACGTCGGCCCGCTTCCAGCCAAATGACTACGGAAGAGTGACCGCAATGGAATCCTTTCGCGAAGACCGTGCGACTGCGAACGCCGCGATTCTCGAACGGCGGGATGTGTCAGATCGCTCATTCGAAGAGAATCTTTGCCATCATTCCCTTGTCTTCGTGATTGAGAAGATGGCAGTGAAAGACGGACATGCCCCTGATGACGGGGTCGGTGAAATCCATAATGACGTCGACGGAACCGCCATACGGAACATTCACGGTGTCTAGCCACACGGGGTCGGCAATCGGCTTATCGTTTTCGGCGTAGGCTAGAAAATGGACTTGGTGGATATGCATAGGGTGCAATTCTCCCGTAGCATTTATGATCCGCCAGTGCTGAAACGACCCAACTTTTGCTCGTACCATCGGAGCGGCATCAGGCGTGAATTTCTCTCCGTTGATGTAGAAACCTTTCTTGTCTTCCGTGAACGTCACCGTGAATCGAGGAAGCGCTTTTTCTTCCGCGGTAAGGTCGAGCGCTTTGAATTCAGGTTTGAGCAAACGCTTTGCAACGTTGGCGGGTGAGTCGGTCGCGGACCGAGGAATAATATCAGCCAATACCATCTCTGGATTCGGATCGCCATCTGGCCCGGTATCTACGCAATGTGAGACTAGGTGCCGCGGCGTGTCTGCTGCCGGACCTGTGACAATGGCTTCCAGCCTGCCCGCCGGCGGCACAAGAACGTGATCAGCAGTGCGCGTTCGATGATTCGGATCGTGCATGGCGATGGGCATCCCATCCATTGCAACGATCTCAAACGATTGCCCTTCGAGCTGAAGGTCGAGATAACGATCTGCGGAAGCATTCACAAGACGCCAAAATTGGCGCTCGCCGGGAGCGATCTCAATTTGAGGCCTCACCGCTCCGTTCAGCGTGAAGATTTCTTCCGTCGCCTCTGGCTCCGCACCGCAAAGTTCTGAACTAAGTTCAACGCGATGCTTCAAATCAGCAGACTGAGGATCGTTCACAACGGAGCGGCCACGCACAACGAGCACACGCTCCGGCAAGTCGGCTAGAGGCGGGAAATAAGATTCAATTCCTTCAATCACCAGGGCGCCAGACATGCCGTCAAGCGCTTGTTGGTAGCTCTCACCGTGAGGGTGCGTGTGATACCAATACAGTCCAGGCGGATGGTCTTTCGGGATCTGGACGCCATAGTGGAGTGCGTGCCCAGGCATCGCCATCATATCCAAGACGTCGTCCTGCGGTGCGTCGGGAGAAACCGTCAGGCCGTGAAAGTGCAAATTCGTCATGTCCATGCATGGACCGATCAAACACTTTTCGCGCGGCTTGCTCGGAAGATCATTGACGTAGGCAATTTTCAGTTGATCTCCCGGCGAAACTCGCAACGTCGGAGCGTTTGGCCGGCCATCAAAATAGAAGGAACTCTTTCCATCCTTTGTGATTCCGGCGTGCAGCGTGAGGGAGAGTGTGTGGTGTTTCGCGCGAAGTTCCGAAGGGTTTGGAAACTGGGCTGACGGATTTCCCGCGAGTTCGAGCAAGCAGAAAACCGTTGCCGCCGCGATGGTGATAGCAGCGGCACCGATTCGTCGAAGGAATGCAACGTGGGACATGGAGATCCTCCGAGCCATCCCGTTGCTCATTCCACCTTCTGCCAGGTGGAATCCGGATCGTAGGTCGTCATCGTTTGCGCAAGCTTCGTTGTGTCGGGTCCAAGATCCTTTTCGTAAATTGCGCCGGATTTATCGACGATGAAGGTCATCACACCCGAGGAACGGTACTCGACGGGGTAGGCGACGAAGGCGAATCCTGTGCTCATTTTTCCATCGACGATGTAGTTCTTGGCGCCGCCCCGTGCATGTGGTCCTTGGCTAGTGAGAATCCGGAACATATAGCCATTGAACGGAACATGCTCGCCAACCTGATCCGTTGGAATATTCTGGCGCGCGTAGGCAATCAGAGGATTGATCGGGCTGTCGAACTCATCGCTCGCCCCATACCAATACAGACCATCGTGCTTGCCCTCGCTGCTAACAAGCTTCTGAGCGAATTGATTGGGGAGATTGCCCGGCGGCCGCGCAAAGTATTGTTTTTGCGCTTCCACCAACTCGCGTAGTGAGTTCATCGCCGCAAGTTCATTCTTTCCGATGCGGCGGAAGAGAATCTCGTCTTTGCCCGCGTCGGTGTCGAAGAACCATGCGCCGCGATTATTGACAAGCGGAATGGGGAACGGCCAGTTTTCGGCGCCCACGATTAGGCTTACAGTTCCGTTCGCTTCTGTGACGAGTCGATGCATCTCCTCGTATTTGATGACGAAGCTGGCTCGAGTATCCGAATCTTCGACCGAATCGCCGGAGGAAATTACGTCCTTCCCGGCTGGCCCGAGAATGTTGAGGGGAGCTTGATCGTCCTTTGCGCGCATTGCTTCAAAGAGTGCGCGACTGGCCTCTTCGGTCGAAGCAAACGTCCGCTGGCCTGGTTCTTGGGCGAACACAGGCGCGGAAGCACAGCCCAAGGAAAGTGCAAACCCTGCAGAAATTGCAAATCGAACATACCTCTTGTATTCCATTTGAAAAAAATTCGAAATCTTGTGCAGCATGATGTTCCTCTCCATTTTAGATTTCTCGATCAGCTCTCCCGCAGACACACGGGATCAGTGATGTCGTCCACCGCCGCCACCATGGGAACCACCTCCCCGAGACATACCTCCAAAGCTTGATCGCCCGCGGGAGGAAAAGCCTCGGACGCTTCCGCCGTGATCAAACCCACTGAATGCGCCGGAGCGTGTTCCTGGTTGAAAGTGAGGAGCCGAAGATCCGTGAAATGCCGAACCTCCGCATTCAAGTGACCGGCACTGCGAGCTTGCTGACGCATCATCTGGACGGCGTCCGTCACGTCTTGCTGCTGGTTGGCGTACGCATCGACAAGGGATGAAGTCCAAGAGAGGTTCTTGTCCATGTTTTCGAGAACGGATGGAAATTGTGTGAGGGCCTTCACACTAGGATCCCACGACTGTTGGTCGACTTCCGTTGCCAACTCTTCACCCTTAAGATTGGGACGACTTTGCATCCAACGGTCCGCCTCAACGATTTCGGTTGGATAAGTAGAAGCAGCGAGAATCTGCGCAACCAGTGCGTCCGGGTATAAGGCGATCGGCGCGACGAGTTGCTGCAGTTCTTGAAGAGACTGCTGCGCGGGCGGCGGTTGCTGCTGTTCGCTCGATTGGCCCGTTGGACCGAAAGACTCGGCTTGCGCAGTGAATCGCAAAAGCAAAAAGCAAAGAAGTAAAGTTAAAACCTGTTTGAATGACTTCATAGCAAACTCTCCAGTACAAAATTGAAACCACTCTCTTGATGTCGAACCAATGTTCAAAAAAATTCATACGCTTTCGTAAACAGCGCCAGCCGTGTTCACTGGCCTCTCAGGGCGCCCGGCGGAATGTCATTGCGGCGGGCCAGGTCATGCAATGCGTCGAGCTCCGATTGTGTTTCGCTTACGCGCTGCCGAAGGATCTCAACGCCGGCTTCGAGAGTGATGCCGATCTCGCCTTCCTCGAGATTTATGCCGCACGTTGTAGTCTTGAGGCTCTTTGCATCTTCGATCGCTTGACGATAGCGCTGAAGTTCAGCCTCGTTGCTTTCGAGTTGTTCTCGCAACTTTGCCGCCTGCTCGGCGTACCATTCAGGATCTTGCGTATTGCTGTAAGGCGGAGGTAGCGCAGCGGTGATTGCCTCTTCTGCGATGCTGGGTTGACCCACGATTGAGATGAGCCCCAGAGGTCTGAGCTTCTCAAGCTCGTCGTTCGTCCATTTGACCGTGGCTTGTTCGGTCTTCCCCGCGCGCGGATTGCTTGCCGCGCGCAGAGGAATCGCCAGGGTGCTGATGGTCATTGAGATAGCGAGTGAAAACTTCAGACAACGGTTCATCTCGCCCTCTTAATGTTTCGCCGATGGGGCGGGAGGAAAATGCTGGAACATTTTGTTCACGCCTTTGTCGAGGTTCTTAGTGTTCTTGTCTGCTTCAGCAGAAAGCGTATCGGTCGATGAGCTCCGCCAGAGCAATTTCTCTGTTTTTGCCTCGAAGAGGTCTACGACCAGGGTTCCTACTTTGTAGGTTTCGACGGTCGTGGTTGCGTCGCCAAATCCACCGAATCCTCCCCAACGGCGGCCTCCTCCGAATCCGTTATAGAACGTGTCCAAGGTCTGTTGATTCTGTGTCGTCTGGATAGCGAAGACCTCGACGTCGCCTCCTGAAGGAAGTTCCGTCCAGCCTTTTGCCACTAGGGCGCTATTCACCGCACTCTTGATTCGATCGACCAAGAGAGGGTCTTTCGTTTGGACCTTCTCCCAAGAGTAGGTCTTGTATTGGCCAAAGTTTGCACTGTGGTCGTAGTCGGTCTTAACGTGTTGCGCGAATGAAGCAGTCCCCCAAAGCAGAGTTACTCCGATGGATGCTGCGATTTTTGAAAAGAATTTCATGCTTTCTCCCTTTTTAGAGATTCCGAAACAAGACGCCTTGCGCGAGAAAACGGGGCACTCGCGATTCAGCCGCGGATATTCCAGCGAGCCGCCAGTTTCGGGATTTCTCCTCGTTCTGTCGCCGCGAAAAGTTTTGGTGCGTTAAGCGACGCAACTGGAAAAGGCAAAACAAGGGCCAAAGAAATCACCGCGTAAGTAACTGAAAGTAGAGGCTGAAACAAACAAAAGCGCCTTGTGCGATGCCAGCCCGCTGGACGTGATTCAGCACGCTGACAGGGCTAGTGCGCTTATTTGGTTGACTCGTGTGTCAGACAGTTTCGGATTCAGAGGGGCTGGAGATGAGATCGCTGGTAGGTCTGATGATAAATGAGTGGGCTGATTTAAGTTGATCGGAGGATCGATCCCCGCAGGGTGGCGACGCCGCTATGAGGGAAGTGAATTCTTTTTAGTGCGTGAGATGCCGAGCTTTTGCATCCGGAAGTAAAGAGTGGACCTCTTGATTCCCAAACGTGCAGCCGCGCCGTTGGGGCCAGAGACAACCCAGCGAGTCTGCTCCAGAATCTTGAGAATGTGGTCTCGTTCCGCATCCTCCATAGTAATTGGCCCAAGGGATTCCGCTTCGGCGGCCTCTCTCAAGCATGAGAGCGGCGATTCCAGCACGTTGCCCGATGTAAGGATTAGGCTCCGCTCGATGAAATTCTGAAGCTCGCGAATGTTGCCCGGCCACGGATAAGAAGTAAGAGCGGCCATCGTTTCAGAAGAAATATGGTCGATTTGCTTATTCATCCGGCGGGCATAGATGTCAACAAAATGTTCTACAAGCGCCGGAATATCTTCTCGGCGCGCACGCAGAGGCGGCAGCGAGACTGGAAATACATTCAGACGGTAGTAGAGATCGCCGCGAAATTCACTTCGCTTCACCATTTCAGTCAAATTTCGGTGGGTCGCAGCTACGAGGCGAACGTCCACTTGGTGAGTCCGGCCGCTGCCTAAGCGCTCGAATTCCTGCTCCTGCAGGACGCGCAGCAGTTTGGGCTGCAGTGCCAACGGAATGTCGCCCACCTCGTCCAGGAACAGCGTCCCTTTGTCAGCTAATTCGAAACGGCCAATCTTTTGCGCAATAGCACCAGTAAAAGCGCCTTTCTCGTGGCCGAATAACTCGCTTTCCAGTAGATCGAACGGAATGGCGGCGCAATTCAGCTTTATGAACGGACGTCCGCACCGCGAGCTGAGATTGTGAATCGCGCGTGCGATCAGCTCCTTGCCGGTGCCTGTTTCTCCCTGGACAAGAACGGTGGAATCCGTAGGAGCAACGCGTTCTACCTGTTCGAGTACCGATTCCAGAGCAGGACTATTGCCTATGATCTGCTCGAATCTGCGCGGACTACGATCCTGATCGACGGACCCTAATGTTGCGACAGCCCCCACGAATACCTCCTTGGGCACCATACGCTTCCATTCGAAGGCTCAACTTTCCAGAGCAGCACGAACACTTTCGAGCAACGCTTCGTCATCGAAGGGTTTTGCCATGAATTCCACGGCGCCTGCTCGCAACGCTTGCATCCGCATTTTTTCGTCGCCATGCGCCGTGATAAAGATAATTGGAATCTTGCAGCGTTCGGCATTCAGATGTGCTTGCAGTTCGAGACCGGACATTCCTGGCATACGGATATCGGCGATCAAACAAGCAATCTGGTGCTGTTGGCCGGACTTCAGGAATTCTTCCGCGGAGGCAAACGATTGCGCAGGAAGCTCCGCGCTTCGCAGTAAGCCTTGCAGTGCGCTGCGCATAGAATCATCGTCGTCGACAATCGCTACCAACCTGCTTTTTCCCTGTGTGTCCATGTCTGGAATCTAACAGCACCGCCAAAGAGGCGCAATTATACTTTCGTATGAGAGTCCGAACAGGGCACCCAAGCTGAGGGGCACCTACAATCTAAGTGAAGTTGAGAAAGCTGCTTGAACCGGGAGGGTTGCGAACTAACAAGGCGTGTTGCTCGACACTCGTGCGTCGGCATTAGGCTTACTTTTTTCCAGGTGGAAGCTCCAGTTTCGACGCCATTCTAACCAATTCTGCCAGCGACTGCGCCTGCATCTTCCGCATCACGTGGCCGCGATGAATCTTCACGGTGATCTCGCTGATCCCGAGCTCAAAAGCTATCTGTTTATTGAGCATACCCGAAACCACCAGGCCCATGACTTCGCGCTCGCGCTCGCTCAGGGTCTCGTAGCATTTTCGCAGCGCGGCAAAGTTACTCCGCTGACGGCGCGTCGCGCGGTCGCGATCTAAAGCCTGGTGGATCGCATTCAGCAAGTCCTCGTCTTCGAAGGGTTTAATCAGAAACTCCACAGCACCAGATTTCATGGCCCGCACCGTCATCGGAATATCTCCATGACCGGTGATGAAAATGATGGGGGTGTGGACTCCTGCATCTGCCAACTCGCGCTGCAAGTCGAGACCGTTGACTCCGGGAAGGCTCACGTCCAGAACAAGACAGCTTGGTCCGTCCGGTGGTTTGTTGCGCAGAAATTCTTCCGCCGTCCCAAAGGATACGCACCGTAACCTCGCCGATTTCAGCAGTCCCTGGATGGACGCACGCACACCGGCATCGTCATCAACGACGAACACAGTGGGAGCGTCTGCGGCTGTCATTCATGCGCCTCGGCCTTGGTGGGTAGGCTGAAACAAAAACTTGCGCCGCGCGTGGTGTTGTCGGCAGCCCACAAACGTCCGCCATGCGATTCAACGATCGAGCAGCTGATGCGAAGCCCCATGCCGGTTCCGTGAGGCTTGGTTGTAAAAAACGCATTGAAGATCTGTTCCGTCTGCTGTGGGGGAAGCCCTATGCCGGTGTCACTGACCGTCACCAAAAGTTGCTCGTTTTCCGTTCGCTGTGACCTGATGACGAGCTCCCGCGTCCCATCCATGTCCTTCATCGCTTCGATGCCATTGATCATGAGGTTCATCAGCACCTGCTGCAATTGCACTCGGTCGGCCATGACCTGGGGAATATCAGCAGCGAGGTCTGTTGCAACCAATATGTTGAATCGCGTGGTCTCGCCGCGCAGAAGAACAGTCATCTCTCGAATAATCTCGTTTACATCCAGGAGCTCCCGTTGCGAAGTACCTTTCTTGAAAAGCTGGCGGATCCGGTTGACGATTTCCGCCGCGCGCTTTGCGTCTTTCACGATTCTCATGGCAGCTCCGCGCGCCTCTTCAATGTCTGGAGTGTCGCCCGCGAGCCAACGCAAGCAGGTATTGGCATTAGTGCTAGCTGCGGCAATCGGCTGATTCACTTCATGCGCCAGGGAAGCGGTCAACTCTCCCATGGTGGTCACCCGCGTGACGCGTGCGAGATCCGCTTGTAGCTGCCGCAATCTCTCGCGCTCCTGGTCCACTCGCCTGCGTTCGGTCACGTCGACCGATGTGCCCACATATTCAAGGAGATCACCGGACTGGTTGCGAACGGGATGCCCTGTCGAGCGAACGTACTTAATCGCTCCTCCTGGAAGAGCGATTCGGAATTCCACGTCAAAGTGCGAGCCTTCGTTCGGCCTTTCAAGAAAAACTGCTTTGCGCACCCTATCTCGATCCCCTGGATGAACGCGCTCGTAAAACGCCTCGTCTGACGGTATACCCCCTTCCGGATCGAATCCAAACAAGCGGTAATTTTCCTCTGACCAGTAGACACTCTGTCTGGTGGCCACGTTCCATGCCCAACTCCCTGTACGGGTCAACCTTTGTGCTTCCGCTAAGTAACCCTCGCTCCGCAGCAGGGCCTCGTCCGCCCGCTTACGCTCTGTGACGTCCATCATGGTACCCACGAATTCCACCACATCTCCGGATGCGTTCAAAACAGGATGGCCGACGGTGTGAGTGTGTTTGACAGTGCCGTCCGGAAGAAGAATTCGGTGCTCCCCTTCGTAATCCGACTTTTCACGGATCGCTCGAGCGGTTGTCTCTTGCCACTTGTCTCGATCCTCCGGATGCATGCGCTGCAGCCGTTTTTCCCAGGCCGAGAGGCCCTCTTCCGGATCGAAACCATATATGCGATACCATTCCTCGGAGAGATGTGTGGCCTTTCCCCCTGCCACACGCCAGGCCCAACTCCCCGTGTGCGTGAGCCTCTGCGCTTCCGCCAAATACGCCTCGCTCTGTTGCAGCTTCTCTTCCTGTACTTCCAAGGTCCGGGTAGCGAATCGCTTATCGACCCAGGACGTCAGCAGAGCCAGTCCGAGTACGATAAAAGTGACGGCGGCAATTCCGGCGGTGCCGAGTGTGGAGATGCTTACGGCATGCAACATGTCCGCCGGCATGCCGGAGGGCGTGAACCTGGCAGCGGCCATGCCGGTGTAATGCATGACGGGGATTGCAGCACCCATCACGATGGCCCCGGCTAACTTTTTCCCGCCGATCCCCGTTTTCTCATCTCGGAAGTGAAAGGTAATCCACAGGGCGGCGAGAGAAATCAGAACCGCGAACACGACAGACAGGATAACGAGAAAGGAATTAAGCTGGCACATGGCAGGTAAACGCATGGCGGCCATGCCGATGTAATGCATGCTCGAAATACCCGCACCCATGAGGACACTTCCGGCGAGCGCTCGGAACCAACCCATTTTCTGCCGGCTCACCACGCCCAGCGCAACGACCGAAGCGAGAACGGCCGCAAAAAGTGACAGCAGAACGGTCGGCCAATGGTAGGTCACAGGAATCGGCAGAATGAACGCCAGCATCCCAATGTAGTGCATGGACCAAATGCCAGTCCCCATCGCACCAGCGCCGCCCAGCAGCCAAACCACGCGAGTCCAACCGCCCGCGGCAGTTACGCGCCCCGCGATATGCAGAGCAGCGTACGACGCAAACATGGCAATCAACACCGAAAGTGCCACGAGCAGGTAGTTGTATGAGCCAATCAAGTTCACGGCAGGCATATGACTCCGTCCGGTTGCCACGCGGAACTGTCGCGCCACGCTTCAATTAGGAATTAACCGTCGGGGCTCATTCCTTGGCCTCGATTTTCGCCGGTAGAACAAAGTGAAAACTTGCGCCGCGCGGGGAGTTGTCGGTAGCCCACAAGCGCCCGCCATGCGATTCAACGATGGAGCGGCTGATGCGAAGCCCCATGCCGGTTCCGTGAGGCTTGGTCGTAAAAAAGGCATTGAAGATTTGTTCTGTCTGCTCCGGGGGAAGCCCTACGCCAGTATCGCTTACGGATACCAGAACTTCTTCTTTCTCCGTTCTCTGCGACTTGACGGCCAACTCGCGCGGTCCGTCTACTTCCTTCATCGCATCGATGCTGTTCACGATGAGGTTCATCAGAACCTGTTGCAATTGCACGCGATCTCCCATGATTGCGGGAAGGTCTGCGGCTAGCTCCAGCCGGACAGTTATGTTGTATCGCGTTGCCTCGCTGCGCAAGAGGACGATCATCTCTCGAATGGCTTCGTTTACCTCCACCAGCTCCCGTTGCGGAGTACTCTTCTTGAAGAGCAGGCGGATTCGCTTGACGATTTCCGCTGCACGCGTTCCATCTTTCACGATTCTCATGGCGGCCGCGCGTGCTTCCTCCACATCAGGGTGATCGCGCCCGAGCCAGCGCAGGCAGGTATTGGCGTTGGTAACGGCAGCGGCAATCGGCTGATTCACTTCGTGCGCCAGCGAGGCCGTCAGCTCTCCCATGGTGGTCAACCGACTGACGCGTGCAAGTTCCGCCTGCGACTCCCGCAACGATTCTTCCGCATGTTTGCGCTCAAAACTCTCTGTTTGCAATGCCTCGTTGCTTCTCTGTAGCTCTTGAACAGTGCCTCTCAGATCATCGCGCGCGCGCCGGAGCGATTCTGTGGCGCTCCTTTGCGCAACGCTCAGCGACCCTACAAACAGGGCTGACAGCATGAAGATGACAAGGCGGGGTATTTCTCCGGGCTTTGCATCCCACGAATGGATTGGAGGCAGGAAGTAATAATAGAAAGCAAGACCGGATAGGGCCGTCGCCAGCAATCCTGGCCCAACTCCACCGAACCACGCACTCAATATGACGGCGCAAAGAAACAGTGATACGGGAGCGGCTTCTAAATGAAGGGGCGGCCACTGTGAAATGATCAAGGCTGCCGCAACCGAGAGAACAGCAATCCCATAGCTCCAAATCCCAGATGGCTTGGGCCACAGAAGGGGATTTGACCTCAGCATATTTCTGCTCCTGCAAGGCAGACCGTTGCTCTCCGCAGTCGAAATCTTAGCACCAGACAGTGTTCATCTCTGGCCAGCTCGGTCATGTAGGGCATGACTGCCTTCTCTCACGGAGAGGCACCGACTTCAAGTCATCCAGCCCGCTGGACGGGATGTCAACACTTCGACAGGTTCGCACTCCGATTTACATCGCGAAGAAGTCATGAATGTGTGTATCTCTCGCGCCGCCAGTAACTTCCAGGCTGGCTGGATAACAAACAGTTCCTGGCCCCGCGCTTGCTTTTCCTAGTGATGAATCGAGTTCGCAACACGAAAGCGTCAACGAAACAGGAGTGCAACATGAAACCTCTATCTACTCTTGGCTGGTATCGCATTCTGCGCGCCCACCATCACTGGACGATATTCCAATCCATTCGATATGCGCTCTGGCTGGTTCGTTAGTTGGCTTCTCTTACTTTGTGCCGCGGCTGCGGCGGAGGATCGATTCATGAAAGCGTCTTGCTCCGCGAGTACGAACAAACATTCCGACGAGGTCTTGGTGGCCATCACAAAGCGCGGAAATGCGCACGCTTTCGAGGAATTGGTCCTTCGTCACAGGCAGAAGGTTCTAGCCGTAGCGCAACGCATTACGCGTAACAGGGAAGATGCCGAAGACGTGGCGCAGGAGAGTTTTCACAAGGCCTTCCTTCATCTAGACGCTTTTCAAGAAAAGTCCCAGTTTTCTACCTGGCTGACGCGCATCGCGATGAATGAAGCGTTCATGCTGCTCCGGCGAAGGCGGGGAATTGTCGAAGTCTTGCCCGAGAATCCTGACGATGGCATGAAGTCCAGCTCGGAAACATTCGTCGACCAGAGCCCTAATCCCGAACAGTCCTTTTGGCAACGCGAGTGCGCGGATCTTTTGACAGAAGCTATCGATCGCCTCAATCCGAGAATTGGGAGGACGATTTTTCTCCGCGACATTGAAGAAAGATCTGTCAAGGAAACGGCACAGATTCTAGGCACCTCAATTAGCGCGGTCAAAGCGCGCCATTTTCAAGGACGCCGGAAGTTGCGGAGCTCTCTGAATCCTGGATTCCCGCGCGAACTCTACGCAGCGGATCACGGGAGGCGCAGCGCTATTAACAAGTGATATTGATTACTTAAAACAATCGACCGAGCTCAGCCTCAGTCACCCTCTTCTTCATTTCACTTTTCCAATACTCTTCAACCAAAATCTTCTTTCCAAAGATGCTCTTCGAGCAAATGAGTAAAGAGCGAAACAACTTGGTTGCAGAAGATCACGCCACTCTGCGGATTTGCCGGGCCGGGGGAGCCATGAATTCCGGCCCGACTGGATTGCGAATACTCTCGCGAAGAATCGCATCGATGGCGGCGAAATCTTGTTTTGTCAGGGACCAGCCAGCGATTTCCTTGATGGGCGCGAGCTGTTCCGGACGACGTGCGCCCCAGAGCGCGATGCCAACACCTGGTTGGTCCAGTAGCCAGCGAACCGCCAGATGAATCACGCGCTTGCCAAAGTGTTCGCGAGCGTATGCATCCAGTTTGCTCGCCGCGTTCAAGTACTCGGCGAAGTGAGGCTGCTGAAACTTGGGATCGCTCGTCTTACGCATGTCGTCTTTGGCAAATTTCCGATCCGTGTTCATTGCGCCGCTCAGTAATCCGCGGCAGAGCGCTCCGTACGTGAGTGTGGTCACGTCGTGGCCGAGTGCGTATGGCAGAACATCGCGTTCTATTTCGCGTTCGAAGAGATTGTAGGGAGGCTGAACAGTGTGCAACGGCACAATCGTTTCGAAGCGCGCCATTTCTTCAGGAGAATAGTTGCTCACTCCGATCGCACGAATCTTCCCCTGGTCGTAAAGCTTACGAAGAGTGGCGGCCGTCTCCTCGACGGGCACGAGAGGATCAGGCCAGTGCACTTGATATATATCAATGTAGTCTGTTTGGAGACGTCGGAGCGAGTCCTCGAATTCTTGGAGAATGCGTTGCCGGGCGGAGTTCCGCTCGATTCTTCCGGCGGTCCAGTCGATACCTACTTTCGTGGCTAAAATAACGCTTTCGCGGCGTCCGTGTTGCCGCAAGGCTTCGCCCACGATTTCTTCGGAGCGCCCCTGACCGTAGATGGGTGCAGTATCAATCAAATTGATTCCGTGATCGAGCGCCGCATGAATCGTACGAATGGACACTTCGTCATCGGTTCCGCCCCACATCCAGCCGCCGATGGCCCAAGTGCCGAGTGCGACTCGGGAACTAATGAGATTTGTACGGGGAATTTCGATGTATTCCAGCATGTCGTCCTCTCAGTGCTTATTTGAAAATCGTTGTGTTCTAGCCAAGCCGCTGCGAATTGGCGTAGGTGCCGTGCTTGCGGCTCGTGCTCACCACATCGCCCTCCGCCTAAATCAACCATGGATCACGTCCGCCCCTTGCCGTTGGAACCTAGATGCGCGCGTTTTTCCATTTGCAGAATCACCGCTGAGAAATCTTGCTCTGCTCCTTCGTCCGATTGCCTCGCGTTGATCTCAAAAGCAGCACCCACGGCCGGCATTCGCGCCCCAACGGTAGCCGCGAGCTCGAGAATCAAGCCGAAATCCTTGTTCATTAGCCGAATCGGAAATTGTGGGCTGTAGTCGCTCTTCATCGCTCTTTGCAGTTTGCCCACATGCGCTGGAGCAACCACTGCAGTCTGGGACAGCACATCCAACAAGCGATTGCGATCAAGACCAGCCTTCTCACCTAGTGCGACAGCTTCGGCAATCGCCTGCATTCCGATTCCCAGCAAGGTGTTCACGACAAGCTTCATCGTCGCTCCGGATCCGCTCGGGCCAAGATAAAAATACTTCTTGGCGATAACGCGAAAGATCGACTCGGCGCTGTCGAAGCATTCCTTGTTTCCGCCTCCGAACAGGGTCAGCAACCCGTTCTCGGCGGCAGGAGTGCTTCCCGATATGGTCACGTCGAGAACCTCAACTCCCCGCTCTGCACCGAGTCTTGAGAGTTCCAGCGAGGTCTGGGGATATACCGTGCTCAGGTCGATGACGCGCGAGCCGCGACGCGCACTGGCGAAAACGCCGTCACGTCCTCTATAAATGTCCAATACAGCCTCATCGCTTGGTAGGCAGGACAACACGACCTCACAACTGGAAGAAAATTCGGAAACGCTCTGCGCGACCTTGCCGCCATATTGAATTAGTTCCTCTGACTTACTGTGGTTCCGGTCGTACGCCGTCAGCTTGAATCCGGATTCAAGCAGCCTCCGCGCTATCGGTCGGCCCATATAGCCGATCCCGATAAATCCGAGCCTGTCTTTTTCCTGCGTGATTGGTTTCATGATGAATCGCCCTCAAGCTGAGTCGCAATTTCGACGCAACTTCCACAATGGTGAAAAGCACGCCTTGTGCCGTTTGGCGAGGAAGCTGAGTATTCACGCAAGCTGTTGGTAGCAAGGAGAATATTCCGCTTAGATGGAGACGCGAATGGCCCAGCGGGCGAGCCTCATCTGTCGAACTCTTGGACAGTGCCAGCCTATTGGAAATTGCCCCGTACCTTTATGAAACTGCATGCGCAGCGCAGAGAAGGTCTGATCTATTCCTGCAAGTTCCTTGTTGAGGTTTACAGAGCGATAAGTGGACAGGGGCCGCACCGCATGCTTCGTTTCCATGACCCTCTGCTTTTTGCGTAGAAGGTCAAAGATGACGAGCGATTCTTCTTACTCTTTTCAATTCAATGAGATGGCGCGCCCGGAGGGACTCGAACCCACGACATCCTGCTTAGAAGATATAAAGTACAAAACTCTAAGTGCCGCTGCTGGTGTCGCTTAGGAGGAAGCGCGGCATTTATCTCGCCCTTGAATTGGACCGAAGTTGGACCGACTTTCTGACATTTTCTGCTGGACCGCTTTGTTAGGACCAAAGAGTAAGTAGAAATCGACCGAAAAGATTGGGTTGTACTGAAGGATCGGGACAGCGGAAGGATTCATTGAGGAGGCGGCGGTTTGGAAAACCGCCATACTGTGAAATGGTTGACGCAGCTACCCACAGAGCTAGGTGCGTGCATTACCGCAGTTAATGGTTGAGCGGTCTTTTGATCCGGAACATGAGCGACCTGCTGGAATAAACGATCGCTGCCTCACACGGCGCGCTCGATAAACTTTTCAAGCTCGCCGATGTTGCCGGGCCGTAACCCATCCTCACTCCAGCAGGTCATTCAGAAATGTGCCGATAGCGCCCAGCGCCTGGTTAGCAGCGTGCAGGTTCCCGACGCTGCTGACGAACCCGTGTGGCATTCCCATCCATAGGTCGAGCTTGGCGTCGACGCCGGCAGCAACGGCACGCTCCACGTAGCGTCGCGAGTCGTCGAGCAGCACCTCATCATCTCCCACGTGGACGCGGACTGGGGGCAGCCCGGCCAGATGCCCATAAAGTGGTGAGACCAAGGGATTCTTCGGATCGTTCTCGCCAAGGTAGGAACGCACGAGTCCAGCGACTTGAGACTTGACGAAGTACGGGTCCGCTTCGGCTCGGGTCTCGAAACTTTCGCCGGTCAGCGCGAGGTCTGTTACGGGAGATAACGCGACTGCACCCTCCGGGGCGATCCCAGCCGGGCCCGCTTGCGCACTCGCGATGGACAAGAGCACCAGCGCCAGATTGCCACCGGCTGAATCGCCGGTCAGTGCGATCTTCTTTATTCCCCGGTCAACGAGCCCGCGGTAGCAAGCCTCCGCGTCTTTCAATGCCGCAGGAAAAGGGTGCTCCGGAGCGAGCCGGTAATCGGGGATAAATGCCTCCGCTCCGGCGGCTAATGCAATGTGGCCAACGAGCTTGCGGAATGCTTGGGCTGCTCCCCAGTTGAACCAACCACCATGCAGATGAAGGATCGCGGCGCTCTTCCGAGCCCGCGTCGGCATGGCCCACCAGCCGGATATGCCTCCGACCGAATCTGCCTCAAAGGCGACGCCGTCCGGAGACGCGACATGCTCCATGATGCCGTTAAACGGAGCTCGGGCAGCGACTCCTTCGAGTTTGCCTTTCATGGCTGCTACTGCAGACCTGAAGGTGGTCATTGCGGCAGAATCTTCAGGGCTGACGGGATGAATCACGGACCAAGACTGCTTCGTGGATGTGTTCTTGCGGATTTCGGTTTGCATTGATTTCTCCTTCGACTTTTGGCGCTTGCAAGGAATTGTCAGTCGACGTTCGAGCGCTCTTAACGAAGTCGGCGGACGGAGCGGGCAGTGATGGGCGTGTCCATATCGTAGCCATTCCTATTTGTTTTCGAGCGGAAACATGCACTCGATCCGCAATTCCTGTGCGGTAATGGATTGCGGCGTACCAACCGTCGTGATGAGTGAAAAATAAGAGAAACGCTCGCTGCCTTTTACGAACGTGACAGGCAGTACCGGACTGTGAGTCCGTGGAATCGTGCTTAGAGTCTTCACGCCTGGATACTTTTCGAGCTTCTTCAGTAGTTCCACGATCTTTTGATCCACAACATGGCCCACGGATTCTCGATAGACCCGCTGTAAAAGACCAGCCGCAACGACCTCCCAACGTTCGACGAATGGCCGCATCCCTGCTGGATCAAACATCAGGTCGAGCAGGTTGCGCGGGCGTTGACGCGCCTCCAGATCAACAAAAGAACCAAAGAACTGCGGCGCGGCTTTATTCGTCCTGATCACATTCCAATAGCGATCCAAGACGAGCGCCGGGTGCGGTTCCTGTTGGAGCAGCATTCGATCGATCGCATTTGTAACCGCAGCCATTTCAGAATCCTCCCAGGAGGATTCTTCGTAGAGGGGAGCATACCCCGAAGCGAGCAGCAGGACATTCCGCTCGCGCAGCGGAATGTCCAACTTCTCTGAAACGATCGACAGCAAGTCTCTGCTGGGCACACTTCGACCGCTCTCCACAAAGCTGAGGTGCCGTTGCGAGATCCCGGTATCAAGAGACAAATCGAGCTGGCTCTTGCCCCGCTGATGTCGCCAATAGCGGAGCAGATTGCCGAGTTCATGTTCTCTGACCTGTTCCTGCGTTTGCATGTGTTGCCTCAGAACTGGATGGGGCCAACGGCGCCGAACCAGGTTCTGACCTTGGTCGGGTCGTCCTCATCCATGTAGAAGAAGTGCGTCATTACAGGCTTCACGACCGGTTTGCTTTTGTCATCCGGCGTCATCCTAACCGTACCGCGAAATACCTTCAGCGAACCACCGTCCCAGTATTCGACAACATCGTGAAGGGCGGTAAAGCCGCTATCGATGAAAGCACGTAGATTCTCGCGAATTTGCTCGCGTCCATGCCAATCCGCGATGCCGAGGTTGCAAGTCGCGTCCTCGGTAAAACAGTCGAAGCCTCTGCCGAACGTTTTGTCATCAATTTCCTTCCAGAAAGCGAGCAGCCATTCGGGCGGTGGCACTTTGTTCATGGTTCGGGTTGTCACTTCCTTCTGTTCATGTATTAGGGTTGTCATTTGTTTCTCCTCACATCAGGCGTCTGGCACCTTCAACACCCAATATGGGCTGGATGAAACACGACCGCAATTACGTCAGAGGTAATAAAAAGTACGGCAGACGGAGGTTAGATAGAGATACTTAACCAACGCAAACCGAGATGGAACGATAGCGATTTTCCGGCAAATGTTTTGGTTTAGCCGCGAATTGTTAAAACGGGGCAAGGCGCGTGCGCGACGACTTTATGGGCTGTCGTTCGCTCGAGATGAGTGGCTGCCCCGATTCTGCGGCCGGCATCGCAGACTCCAAGAATGATGAGATCCGCATTGAGTTCTCGGGCGGTTTCGAGAATGCGGTCTGACGGTGTGCCGTAACGCACGGTTGCTTCAGGACGGCTCCCAATTTCGGCGCTTTGCGGAACAAGCTCATAGAGCTGGTGCATCACATTAGCCGCGGAATCTTGCGCGGCGCGGTCAGTCTTCTTCCCAGCCGGATCGGGCAGCACGTGCAGCAATATGAGTCTGGCCTTGTTTTCTTCGGCCATGGAGATGGCGTATGGCGCGGCCGCTTGCGCCTCCTGCGTAAAGTCTGTGGCATAAAGCACGCGATGAAAGCGGCCGCCGTTATGAATTCCCCTGCGTACGGAGGGGCCGATAGTCAGTACAGGAACGTTGGCGCGGCGAAAAATTTCTTCCGCAACAGAGCCGAGCAGAAGTTTCAACGCGCCGGTGCGCCCATGTGTACCCAAAACAATGAGGTCTATTTCGCGCCCAGAGAGAATTTGTTCCACGGTCTGCCAAAGCGATTCACTGCGAACGAGAATGATCTCGTGCGCAACGCCAGTGAGTAACGAATCGATGCGCCGCATCTCCGAGCTGGCGCATTCTTCGATGCCTTCGATAGCCGCTACCGCAGATTCGGGGCTGATGTAGGCGAGCGGGACTGGCGTCAATACATGGAGCGCATGCAGTCTGGCGCCGTATTCGCGGGCAATGGCAATTGCGAATGGGATCGCGACCTCAGATGGTTCGGAAAAGTCGGTCAAGTAAAGAATGTTTTTAAGGGTAAGGCGGGTGCCAGCGTTGACGGTGCTCATGGGAACCACCTCGTATTCGGCAGTGTGTTGCGAGGGGTGCTATCTGCGCAGTGACGCGCGTCACTCAATTTTGTGATGTGAGTCACGCAATTGCCTGGGCCCCGGTTGCATTGTTGAATTGAAAAAAGTAAAGGCCGAATGGCCACAGAGGTGAGTGATGCTGGCGGTAAAGGCTCCGAAACAGCCGCCGCTTCCAGTTGTCCGCGAACGCCGATTTGACCCGGTGCACCGATCGTAAATCACTGCAACGTTCGCCCCTCGCTGTTGACGAGCCGAGTGATTGTCGCAAACAGTACGCTCACCGATATTCCGCACATCAAGACGCCAATGATGCTCTCCAGCGGCCCCAGCATGCGCCAGTTTGACGGTAGGACTACGTCGCCATAACCCACAGTGGCATAGCTGCTGGCCGAGAAGTAAAAGGCGGACTCCCAGGACGAGAAGCAAAGCCGACGATAGCAACTCGCCCAGAATAGAATCAATACTCCATGTAGAACGATTACCGCGGCCGTGAGCCGCACGACTAAAAAGGCAGATCGAAACGGCCCAAGTCTGTGCGCATCACTGGCAAGGGCGTGTCTGACCCAATGTATAAGCGCCGCGAGCCCGGCAGACTGCAACCACAGTGTGATTATCACGATACAAACCGCTATGCCGATCTCACGAAATAAGCTCATTGCTCCAAAGACCTTCAGTGCACAGCAACCTGGCCGCCTTTGCCTGGTTCGTTTTTGGCTAGCAGGAAGCACAATAAAAACATCAGCGCGGAAGTAGAGGCGAGCAGCCAGTAGATTTCGACGTAAGACAAGGCTTGAGCCTGTGTGATCACCAAGTTGTACATTCTGGCCATTGCTTGTTGTTGAGCCGAGTGCATGCTGAGACCAGCGTGCGTGAGACGGCTCGTCAAGCCTGCGACGGCCGCGTCGAACCGATGAGAGCGTGTGTACTCGGCGAGAACGGACTGATGGTATTGACTTCGGCGCGCAAGCAACGTAGTTACGGCCGAAGTTCCTACGCTCTGCCCGATATTGCGCGTGAAGTTAATCAGACCGGCGGCCGCGTTGCTTTTTGACTCCGGCAGCCCGACATAGGCAGCCATCGTGAGCGGGACGAATAAAAATCCAACCGGGAGATATTGCCAAATGCGCATCCACGCAGCAGCACGAAAGCTGATTAGTAGATCGATGTGCTTGCATGAGAAATACATGGCCACAGCGAGTGCGATCCAGCCGAAAGCGAGAAGGTGCCGGGCCTGAAAGTGTCCGGCGAGGCGCCCGACGAACGGTAAAAGAAAGACCAGAAGAATAGCCGCCATCGAAATGACCATGCCGGCCTTTTGCGCCGTGTAGCCCATGAGCGTTTGCAAGAACTGGGGAAGAAGGACGGTTGAACTGAACAGAACGGCGCCAAGCACGAACATCATCAGATTGCAGCTTGCAAAATTAAACTGTTTGAACAGACGGACATCCACAATCGGTTCCTTGTGGCGCCACTCCCAGATAACGAGTGACACCAAACCCACGGCGGCAAGAAGGATCAGTGTGGTAATGAACCGCGACCCGAACCAGTCGTCCTCTTGTCCCTTGTCGAGCGCAATCTGGAGAGCGCCTACACCGACGGCGAGCAGCGCGAACCCAACATAGTCAAACCTCGCCATCGTAGCTTTCAGACGGGACAAGTAGGGTGGATCTTCGATTAGCTGAGAAACCAGAAAGGCGGCCAGAATTCCCACTGGAACGTTGATATAGAAAATCCAGCGCCAGGAATAATTATCCGTAATCCAGCCGCCTAGCGTGGGACCAATGGCGGGGCCACAGATAACCGTGATTCCATACAACGCGAAGGCCAACCCACGTTTCTCCGGCGGGAAAGTGTCCGCCAGGATTGCCTGCGTCATCGGCTGCAGCCCTCCGCCGAAGGCGCCTTGCAGCACTCGGAAAAGAAGCAGCAGTCCGAGGCTCGGCGCGACTGCGCACAAAAAGGAGCTAACTGTAAAAAAGGCGACGCATATTAGAAAGAAACGCTTGCGTCCGAGCCAGCTAACGAGGAAGCCGCTGATCGGAAGCACAACGGCGTTCGACACCAGGTAACTGGTCAAGACCCACGTGCTCTCATCATTGCTCGCGCCCATGCTGCCCGCAATGTGCGGAAGGGCTACGTTCGCTATGCTGGTATCGAGCGCCTCCATGAACGCAGCCAGCGAAACCGCGACGCCGATGATCCATGGGTTGACCTTGGGTTGCCATGTCGGTTGCTCGGCCGTGAGAGATGCCGCTGTGCTCATCGCACCCTCACGTCTGGCACGGCAGACAATCCCGGCTTCAGCATTCCCTCTGCATTAAAATCCTGTCCTGCGGTGTGATCGAAATCGATGCGCACCGGTACCCTCTGCACGACCTTCACGTAGTTGCCCGTCGCGTTCTCCGGAGGCAGAAGACTAAAAATCGACCCGGTTCCTCCACCCATGTTCGTGACGCGGCCTTTCCAGGTACGGCCGTATGCGTCAACCTTGATCTCGACGGGTTGTCCGGGCCGCATGTGCTCGAGCTGCGTTTCCTTGAAATTGGCCGTCACCCAAACGTCATCGAGCGGCGCGACTTCCAACATTTCCTGGCCGACGTTCACGTTCTGACCGACTTCAACGCTTTTCTTTCCAATGATTCCTGTCACCGGCGACCGAATGATGGTGTAGCTGAAATTAAGCTGCGCTTGGGCCAACTGAGCGCGGCGTTGCTCGACTAGCGCATCCGCAGCTTCCGCCTGGGCGCGGATTAGGGACACCTGTTGCGGCGCTGTCTGCGCGCTTCGCAGATCAGCCTTCGCCTGCAGAAGTTTCCCTTCCGCCTGACGCACGCCTTGCTCGGCGGCTTTGACAGCGGCGTCTGCCGAAGCGACTGCCGCCCGGTTTGCTGTTGCTGTAGCGACCGCCTGATCGAATTGCTGGCGGGAGATATCTTCTTTCGCGACGAGCTGTTTGGCGCGTTCTAGGTCTGCGTCACTCTTGGCAGCATTAGCTTCGGTCTGTGCCAGCGACGCCTTAGCCGACTCGTGATTGTGCTCGGCTGCCCGGAGTCCCGCCTCAGCGTTAACCACGGCAGTCTGCGCAGAATCGAGATTGCTTTGCGCCGTCACAGAGGTAATGGGCACATTCCAGCGGGAGCTCGTGGCGCTGGCTTGCGCGTCTGCCAGCACCGCCTCGGCCTGAATCACGGCGATTTTGAAGTCCGCAGGGTCAATGACTACGAGGAGGTCGCCCTCATGAACCAGCTGGCCCTCGACGAAATTCACTTTCATCACTTGGCCATTGATGCGTGCGCTCAACGGCATAAGGTGTCCATCCACCTGCGCGTCGTCGGTATCTTCATAGAGAAACGCGTTGCGAACGAGATACCCGGCAATGACCAGGATTGCCAGCATTGCCACAACAACGAACAGGACTTTTAACGGGTGTTCGCGCAGGCCATCAAGAAGTTGAGTGATTCTGCCGCTATCTTTGGCCGGATCTTGGGAATCGGGTTCGGCTTCCACGTAAATGCGAACTTCGTCATCTACGACTGCAGAGCTTCTGTTGCTGGTTTGATTGTCGTTGGACATTACTTTTCTCCCAGATATTGGTTGTAGTTGGTGCGTGCGACCCCAAGGGCGCGAGCGAGCGAGAGCTTGGCGAAGTTGTGGTTGTAAAGGCTCGTTATGTATTGATCGTTGGCGCTGGCGAGAGCCTGCTCGGCCTGGACGACTTCAACACTGTCAGTTACTCCAGAAGTGAAGCGATCCTTCGACCGAGCGAGGCTCTCATTGGCAAGCTCGACGTTCTGCTTGGCTACTTCAACCTGTTCTTTTGCGGCATTTAGATTCAGTAGAGCTGTGCGGACGTCCTGGTCGATCTGTCCGCGTATGTTTTCCGCCTCGGCCTTCCGCTGACGTAGTGCGGCCTCGGCTTGCGTGATATCGCCCTTAATCCGTCCGCCAGTGAAGAGTGGAACTCTGATCCCTGCTTGAAACGTGAAATCTCCGTGCGAGTTGCCGAACGTCGGTCCAATATCGCCGTAGCCACCGTTAACCGCCACAGTCGGATACCGTTCGCCTTTGGCAGCAGAAAGGGTTTGCGCAGCAGCTTTTTGGGAATCGAGAGCGGAACGGAAATCGCTGCGCGATTTGAACGCAATCTGCAGGGCGTCGTCGACGCTCAGCGGGGTGATATCCGAATATGGGAGTGTGTCGGCCAACTCAAACCGCTGTCCTAGCGGCAGTCCGATCGCACGTGCAAGGGCTAGTTTTGCGATGGCGAAGTTGTTGCGGGCTATGCTTAGGTTGTATTCCTCCGTGTGCAACTGAACTTCGGTGCGTGTTGCGTCGATTCGTGGAGCGGTACCCGCCTGCAGTTGATCGACCGCCCGATCGTAAAGAGCTCTCGCATTCTGCACCTGGGCTTCTTGCGCCTTAATTCGAGAGTCTGCCTCGATGATCCGCAAATAGGCGTTGCCGACCGTCAGTGTGACCACATCCAGGATGTCTTGATAGCTGAGTTGGGCGGCCTGTTCAGCAGTGCGGGCTGCGCGAAACCGCTGGATGGATTCATAGCTGAACAGTGTTTGGCTGACGCTTGCATCCACTGAGCTGTAGCCGAACGGTCCAACAACAGTGGGAATTCCTGTTTTCAGCCCGTTGAGCCCGAAGGTCGCGAGGTTCACTTGCTGGACGTTCTCCGAAGCTCCGGCGCTGATTTGGGGCAGCAGATTGCTAAGCGCGAGTAGCCTCTGACCGCGTGCAATCTGCTCGTTTTGTCCGCTTTCGATGGCTCCGAGGTTGTATCGCAACGCCGTGCTGACGGCGTCCCGCAGAGTCAGCTGGACTACCTGGTCGGTCGCTGGACCTCCCGGCACGCTTCCCAGCAACGTTGTGCTTTGTGCTCTTATCGCTGTTGTGTCGAACAGCAGCAATACCAACACGACAAGAAAGGAAGCCAGCAGATTGGAAGCCTTGCGTTTCCGCCGGCCCTTGAGCCGCTTAACAATGTGCCGGACATAGCAACCGCCCGAGATGAACTGCGCACCTTCGTCGCGCAACACGCGTAGCAGCCCCTCGCCCGTCTTGTCGATAAATGTGACTTCGTTCAGGTCCACGATGCACGCACGCTTCTTGTCGGTTTGGTGGTTCTTCTTCCAGCTCGCCCTTAGTTCTCGAACCCAAGCCCCACTGAGGCGGCCTTCTAGAATCCATCTCTCTTCCGCAGGTGTTTCGCTAAAGCTGATTTTCAACATGGTGTTTTCCTCATAAACCGGAAGCGTTGCAGAGGCGGGGTTGAGGGATATCTGTCCCGGGCTTCCTAGTGGGCTTCAGATAGGAAGCTAATTCTTGGCGGAGTTTCCGCTTCCCGCGAAAGATGCGCGTTTTGACGGCCGCGACCGAGAGCCCCATGCGACGAGCCGTCTCGCTCGTAGACAACTCACGAAGTTCGCTCAACGCGATTGTTGTGCGCAGCTCCGGGCGCAAATTCCGAACCGCCTTCGACAGAATCCGCACTTCCTCTCGCTGCAAGCAGCGGGTTTCCGGGTCGGCATTTGAGTCGGGTATCTCCAAACTGACTTCACTTCCTTGCGCGTCGCGAATATCGTCGAGCGATACCTCGCGCACCGCACCCATGCGTCGTAGGAACATAAGCGCTTCGTTGATGGCGATGCGCGTCAACCAGGTGGAGAAGGAGGATTCTCCTTGGAACTGGCACAAGTGTACGAAAGCCTTGTAGAAGCTTTGCTGAACGACGTCTTCCGCGTCCTCCACCACACGTGTGTACCGCAGCACAACGGCGAGGGTCTTTCGCTGGTAACGTTTAAACAGGGTTTCAAACGCGAGTTCGTCTCCGTTCTTCGCGGCGACTACGAGCGTCCGTTCGCTTGCAGGATCACTCGCGCAAGCGATAGTTGGTTCTGCTCTGTGTTTCATAGCGGGCCTCCTGATCAGCTATGTGGCAGCGAAAGGCGAGCGCAGCTTGAAAACCGCCTTTTCGCTACGCGTCGGATAAGGGCAAGGCCCGCACCAAACTCGCGGAACTGTAAGTCGCTGAATTCTCAGGAGAAGATCGACAGGAGTCGAAGGTGTCGATGTTGAAGAAGTTGAAAGCGTCGAAATTGTCGTTGGCACAGACTCACAATTGATTCAGTTCCTTGATTTTCCATTCCACGCCGCAAATTCAACTGGTATTCATGCCGAATACGTTGCGCCACGAACGCCTGGTGGACGTGTTCCGCTGAAAGCGGAGACGATCGGCGTAATCCAGACGCATCCGTTCTGGAAATGCTGACCGATGCAGCGCGTTTCATACCGACGATGTCTTGTGGGATTAACTAGATGAAGAAATTCGGTCGCGGCCCGAGCCGCGCTAAAAGCCGCATTTTTAAAAATCGCGAAAAAAATAAGCTGCCAAGCTATACGCCGCGCGTGCATGCGGCAGTGGCGGATTCAGCGACGATGTCTATACTCTGAGTTCCCGCTTCACTGCTGCGATTGCAGCCGGTAGCTCTGAACACGAGCGCTAGCACAACGAAAAAACGCAATCAGGAAAGGAGAATGACGCCCCAAGCGCACCACGTTCCGATTCGTTCTTGCGCCTCCATAAATGCCTCCTAAGAACCACATGAGTCGCTTCGCAGACCTGCTCTTGGATTGCGAGCTAACCTCTTGCACATGTGAACCTCGGCACCCCGCTGTTCGAACGAAACCTCGTCCATCGTCAACTTCATGATGTGGATACCGCGTCCGTGTTCCGCCAAGAGATTCTCGACAGCCACGGGATCGGGAACGCTGCTCGCATCAAACCCTTGACCCTGGTCTGAAACAACGAGAGAGATTCCCTCGCCGACCCTGCACCGGCAGCGGACGTGAACTAATTTGCGAGCATCCAGCCGACTACCGTGAACGACTGCGTTGTTCAGAGCTTCCCGCAGCGCCAGTTCGACAGCGGTTTCCTCGCCCGCAATGCAATGCGACCCTTCGATGAGCCGCATCAGTCGTTCCACCAGCGGCGCGATAGCTTTGATTTCGCTCGGTATCCAAGTGTCGATTTCGAGCAAGGAACCTGCGCGTGCGCCGGCAAACGCCGGCCGAAGATTTGCTCTCATATTCACTGAGCGTCTGTTATTCATGACAGCACCTTCCGGTCAGGTATGCGCCAGCCAAAAGCCATAGCGCACGGAATCCAACAGTCCAAACCCCTTGCGATACCGCAGAACGCGGTACCACTTGTTCCACTTGCGGAGGAATATGAGAACCGATGACATAGCGTCCCCTCTCACCTGCCTTACCTTCTTACACGTGCGGTAGGGGCAAGACCTGCGCCAAACTGACAGAATCGCAAGTCACTGAATTTTCTGGAAAAGATCACGAGAAGTCGAAAGTGTCGATGTTGAATAAGCTGAAAAAGTCGAAACTGTCTAGGCTTGGGCGAGACCAAACAAGAAGGCGGCCAGCAGATCAAGCGTACTGCTTGGCGTGGATACCAAATTTCTTCATTCGAGAAAGGAGCGTTGTGCGATTAATGCCAAGCCGCGCGGCAGCTCCATCAGCACCACCGACGCGACCCCTGCACGCGGAAAGTGCGCCTACAACCTCGTCGCGCTGCTTCTTTGCGTATTCCTCAACAATTCCGTTTTTGGCCTTTCGCCAATCTATGCTTTCTTCAGCAATGTCCTTGTGTTCCCGGAGGATAGCGTGTGCGGGCTTGTCCGCGTTTGTCTTTTGGAGTTCTCCGAGCGGAGCCTCAAGGGAGCTACCTCGGGTCAGGATCACGGCACGCTCGATGAAATTCTCCAGTTCTCGAATGTTCCCCGGCCATTCCCAGGCCGTCAGTCCCTTCATGGCAGCCGTAGGAACCGCTTCGATCTTCTTTTGCATTTGCTTGGAGAATTTCTGGACGAAATAACTGACCAGCAGAGGAATATCTTCTTTGCGCTCTCTCAAGGCCGGAATGCGGATTGGAAACACATTCAACCGGTAGTACAGGTCGCTTCGAAATTCTCGGTCCGCAATCATCTTTTCGAGATGGCGGTTGGTGGCTGCGATCAAGCGTACATTCACTTTTCGCGTGTGGGTCGTTCCCAGCCGCTCAAATTCCCGCTCCTGTAAAGCGCGCAGTAGCTTCGGCTGGATTTCTAGCGGAATGTCTCCCACCTCATCCAAAAACAGCGTGCCTTGGTCGGCTAGTTCCAGCCGGCCGATTTTTTGGCTGATGGCCCCCGTGAACGCTCCCTTTTCATGCCCAAACAACTCGCTTTCCAGCAGCCCGGTTGGAATTGCAGCGCAGTTCAGCTTCACGAGCGTCCGTTGTTTGCGGCGGCTACGGTCGTGAATCGCGCGAGCAATCAACTCTTTTCCTGTGCCGGTTTCTCCAAGCAACAGAACCGTGGAATCGCTCGGGGCAACTGTTTCAACCTGTTGCAAAACGTGCTTTAGCGCTTTGCTGTTCCCAATGATCTGCTCAAAGCCCATCTCGCTGCGAAATTCTTCTTCCAGGTAAAGTTTCTCCTGGGCCAGCTTGTCCTTGAGTTCGGAAATTTCCCGGTACGCCAACGCGTTCTCAATGGCGATGGCTATCTGTCCTGACGCCCGGCTGAGGAAATCGACATCTTCCGGGACAAACGGAGTCTCTGTCGTGCGCGAGATCGACAGCGTTCCGAGGACTCGGCCGCGATTTACAAGTGGAATAAGGCAAATGGCTTTTATGCCTTCCGCGGCAACAATCTCATATGCCTCGGCCGCGAGTTCCTCACGTTTCCGCGTGCAAATCACCACGGGTTTCAATGTGTCTATGGCTTTCTTATTCGCAGGGCTTAATGTGACCGTCACCTCTTCCTTCACTGCCCCCTTGCCGTGCGGAAAATCCACAGCAATTACTCTAGACTTTCCTGACGCTGCGTCGGGCAGCGATACGACCACAGCATCAGCGTGTATGACTTCGCGTATGTTCGCCGCAATCGCCCGCAAGACCTCTCGGACCTCGAGGCTCGACGTGATTTTGCTCGTCAGATTGAGGAGCAGCTCAAGCCGCTCGTTTTGACGATGTAGTTCCGCTTCTGTGCTCATGGCCGCATGTGCAGCACTACCGATTTTGTGAGGAATACCTTCAATAGAATGATGATCCATGTCGCTCCGAAGTCACACGGAAGTTATCCCGAAACGTTCAAACGGGTTGTTGATAGTGTGGGCCGACCACTTGAAGATGCTGCGTCGTTCGCGCAGCCATTACACTTCATCAAAAGGGCTTCCCTGGCGTGCTAATGCCGTGCTCCGCGCATACTACATTTCTAGGACAGGACCTGATTCTCGGTGGATACAGAATTGAGTTCGGTTCGCGTAAGCAATTGGATCGGTGGAAGAAAGAGCAAAAACGCCATTAGTCGCGCCGCCCCCCGCCATCTGTCAAAAAAGCGGATGATCGAATACCAACGCTTTCACGCACAAATCATTGAAGGTGAATGAAGTGGCGCGCCCGGCGTGATTCGAACACGCGACCCTCTGCTTAGAAGGCAGATGCTCTATCCAACTGAGCTACGGGCGCACCGCGGATACTTCATTCTATCTCATCGCATTTCTGCGTTACCAGATGGTTCCGCCACAGCGGTTCCCTCAATCTAGCGGCAGTCAGTCGCGAAAATTATTTCGATGTTCTCAGGAGCACTACGTCGCTGCTCCGCGTTCCGCGCGCCACATAAAGCGTTTTGCCGTCTTGCGACCATGCGTAGGAGGCGATCAGCCCTGAAGGAAAATTCGTCACTTGTTTGACCGGACCGCCAGGAGCTTCCATCTTCCAAATATTTGCGGCGCCTTGCCGCGTCAAATTGAAATATAAACCCGGACCATCCTGTGCCCACTGCGGAGTTGCCATTCCCATTCCGGACACCATCGGAAAGCTCATTTTTGGCGCGCCGCCGTTTGTTGGTGCGATCATTACGTTATATTCCATTTTTGAATGGACGGCGTTCTCAGCCGTGTAAGTCACCCATTTTCCATCCGGAGAAATTCGCACATAAGGATCGCTCGCGTTGGGCAAATTCGCGTTTGTGGAAGCGCCGCCATCGATCGACATCCGGTACAGGTTGCGCTGCTCCTCATTCCAATAAAAAACCCATAGTCCATCTGGTGAACAATTCGGCGCGGAAGCCGATTGTTCATGAGTCAACTGCACAGGATTTGAACCATCCGCATCCGCTCGCCAAATGTCTCTTGCCTCTCCCGAAGACTCCAGGTACACAATATGCTTTCCATCGCCGCACGCGGCAACGTCGAGCAATCCTTGCCCGCCAATTTTCAATTGCTGGGGATTCCCTCCATCCGTATCCGCTATATAGGCGTGGCCTTCTCTCGTCGCGTAAAGAATTTTGCTTTTGCCAAAACTGGAAACGTAAACGATTAGAGCTCCGCTGGTGGTCAGCTGCCTCTCTTTCGACGAATCTCCATCTGGCAGGATCCACAAATCCCCCGTGATTGTCGTTTCCACTGCTGCCAGCGACTTTGCGCCCTCATCCAGATCGAACCAAAGCATGTTGTAATCCCGCTGATCGTTCGTCAGCCTTTTTGCGCGTGCAGAAGGGAAGTCCACTGTCCAGATTTGCCCGCGCTCGCCCAAATTTTCTTCGCGCACCGGCACGAGCACGCTGTTGCCGTCGGGCGACCAGAGAGGACGCCCCAAATCACTGCGCGTCACATAAAATTCGCGCAGTCCGGACCCGTCCGGTGAGACCGCAATCAAAAATCTCCGGTTCGCTGCATTGTAATTAGTGAAGAGAATCGTCTTTCCGTCCGGCGACCACGCTGGCGCAATCAACGATGCGGCATAAACCAGTCCGGGCCTCTTCGCCACCACCTTCACATCGCTTCCATCCGAGTTCGCAATCACCAGATCGTTTTCTCTCTTGTCCGGAACCCCGCGCACAAAAGCAAACTTCTTTCCGTCCGGCGAAAAGCTCACCGCAGTGTCTATGTCTTCCACAATCGGAGCTGCCTGCCCGCCTTGCGCCGGAACTTTGTAAAGCGTGCTGTACAACTGGTTTTCTTTTGAAGAGACGGTGTAATAAATGTAGTTTCCGTCCGGCGAAAATGTGATCCCGGAATATCTCACTGCATCCGGCGCCACGATTTGCGTATCGCTTCCGGTTGGCACGTGCCGCATCATCAAGCTTTCCGAACCCGGGTTTCGCACGACATAAGCTACGTCTTGTCCATTTGGAGAAATCGCCACGGCCGTCGCCTTGCCGCTTTTCGTGAGCCGTTCGACTCGCATGTCCCTGGTGCCTGGCGTTTTCGGCGCAATGTGAAGTTTGTAGAACGCAATTCCCGCTCCCGCAAGAATCACGATTCCAATGGCGAGGGTGGTGTATAGCTGTTGGCCACCGGTGCCGGTGTGTTTCGGCTCGTTCGAAGGATCACCAACCTGTTCGGGAATGGGTTGCGTATCGGTCACGGGAAGCAAATTTTAGGTGCCTGTCGAGTTCTAGTCAACGCCGGTACCACGCTACTTCTTGTCCTTTACCCAAACGATGTCGTACGCCCGGTCAAACGTCACGAACATCACGCACTCTTCTTTGGCTGTGCAGCTAAACCAATGCACTTGCTTGCTCGGCATCATGGCAAAGCCGCCTGCACCCAAAACCGTGTCGCTCATTCCTTCCATGCCCGTCGAAACCTCTCCGCGCACGATAATCAGTTGCTCTTCCGCGGTGTGGTAGTGCGGCGCCACTACGCAGTTCGGTGCCGCTTTCATGATTGCCGTGGACGGTCCCTTGTCCATCTCTCCGTTCTCCAGAAAGAAATGCAAACACTTCGGTTTCTCATCGTCCGGCGGAAACTTCACTTCGGAGTAGTTGCGCACGATTCCTTTCTTGGGCATTTGCGCGAATGCCGCCGCCGCCATTCCCAGCGCCAGCCCAATCGCTCCCCATCGAATCCAGGCCGCGTGCTTCCCGGTTGCGCTCTTTTGCAGCCTTTCCATGGCTCCTCCGCCTCAATCTTTGCCGCACCATTCTGTGCGGCATTCTATTGGACGCATGAACTTCTCTTTCGGAGTTGAGATAAACTAGGCGCCATTTTGGCCCCTAAAAATTTCCCTGAAAGGTAACTGATGAATAAGCACCTCCCGGCCCTCGGCTTTTGATCCTTCTCGCGCCAATTCTTCGCGCGCAGCAAACGCCCTCGCTCGAGGCGCCAAAACACGCCCTCGCATATCGTTGTCATTCCGAACCCTAAGCTTTTTGTGGGTTCGGAATCTGCTTTTCTCGGTTTAATCAGCCCAACTGAAGGCGCTTGGCGCGGACAGACTACTGGCACTGCGCAGCGCTCGGTGCTACTCTCCACTCATGACTGCTGATGTTCTGAGGCCCGCCATGTGGAAACATCTACTCAACAGAGTCAGGGAATTGCTCGAAGAAATGATGGACATCCGTTACGTGAGCGTCCCCGTCTGGCGTCCCTGGCGCGACTTCTAACTGCAATACGGAAACTTCCGCGTTCTCATCATCCCTTTGTAACCCGCCAGTACTGACTGGCGTCGGACTTTCTGCAATTGAGACCTTCGGTGAGTGAACTTAGACATCAGAAACGGTAGGGTGGATTGGAATTGTTGCCCGAACCGTCGTGCCTTGTTCGTCGGAAGAGATTTCCAGTTCGCCCCCAAATGTTTTTACGCGTTCCTGCATGCCGCGCAGACCAACTCCCACTAGTCCGGATCCCGTCAGCGCGACAAGCCGATCAGCAGGTATGCCCCTGCCTTGATCTCGAATCTCCAATGTAAGTTTTTCGTTCGAGTTAGAAAGGTGGATTGTTGCTGAAGGGCTGCCGGAATGACGATGAACGTTTGTAAGGCATTCCTGCACGACTCGGAAGACCATCAGTTCAAGGTCTGACGGTAGGCGCTCCAAATTCTCGGGCATATACAAGTTGACGCTGATATTGCTCCTCTCTTTGAACCCTTCGATGTACCAATGCAGGCTAGCCTTGAGGCCCATTTCATCAAGCAAAGGGGGATGAAGTAGATAGGAGGTCGTGCGCAACTCGTCGGATACAGCTCGAATGATTTGTTTACTTTCGTTGAGCTGATTCGAAAATTCGGGGTCGCTTTCGGCTTTATTCCTCATCTTCGATAGAATCATAGCCAAGGCAGCCATCGATTGACCGGTGCTGTCGTGCAATTCGCGCGCAATCCGCCGCCGTTCGTCATCTTGGGCCTGTAACAGACGCCAGGACAAGTCCCGCAAGGCTTGCTCTGCACGCTTTTGTCTCACAATTTGCTCTTCCAGCTCACGCGTGCGATCCAGCACGCGTTCCTCAAGTTCGATCTTTGCTTTCTCGAGCTTGTCCTCGTTCCGGTTTCGTTCCGAAACCGCCACAGAAACCAATAAGCCTGTAATGGCAACCACGCTCAGGAAAACTTGTGTCACTAGAAGAGATTCATTTGGGATGGAAACACCACGGGCAACATGCAGCATGCTTCCGATCGCAATGATGGAAAAGCCAAGCACAGCCAATGCCGCTTCGCGCGGACGCAATTCGAACGCAACCCAGACGACAAATGGAATGCAAATGAATTTCAAGGGATAGTTCTGCGCAGTGGGTGAAAGGAATGCGCCGAAAACAATTGCGCTGACTATGAGGAGACTGAGAAGCGCCATGCTTTGCAGAACGGCTCGTCGTCGAGTTCTGGCGAATGCCGGTTGCGAAGACCACAGGACGAAACACGGTGTAACAAGAATCGCGCCAGCCATGTTTCCCAGCCACCATGTGAACCAGAGCGATTCCCAATGCACTCCGCGACCAAAGCCGGTGAAAACGAGACTCGCAGTCCCTATACTGGCGCTGACCGTCGTGGCCACAACGCAGGCAAAAAAGAAGAATTTGAATATGCCTTCAGCGCGATTGAAAACGTTGCGCCCGCCCGCGAACCTAACAACGAGATAGGCACCAATTACGGCTTCCAATGTATTTCCGGAAGCGATCCCAAGTGAGCTTACGATTGATCCAGCCGTCGTCAGGTTGACAGCGAAGGCGCCGAAGAAGATACCGGGCCAGATCTCGTATCCAAGCAGTAAAATCGCTGCCAAGGCAATGCCTGTTCCCGGCCACACAGCCGTGGCGCTCGGATGAACGGTGGCGAGTCTCAGTCCCAGCTTGCAAACGAAGAAATAAACCAGAATCAATCTGGCAACGCGCCATAGCAAATGCCTCGTCGGCAGAAAGCTCTCTTTGGGTTGAGGGCTGGGTGGCATCTGCTAGCTCTATTGGACCGTCATTATAGACCGGAAATAAAACGGAGTAGCCGGGTGCCACACCCTTCACGTTTAAGGGGCGCGGATTTTGACTTGCATCACCCTTCAAACTGGTTGATGGGAGCCTGAAACCCACCGCGCTCCCCTGAGTACTAGTTTCGAATTTAGTACCCATATTGACAAAGTAAACTGGCTATGCTACCATCCTTTGTGTTTGCGCAACTCACATCAGAACTTTCGGTTCCAAACCTCACTTCCTATCCCTTTTGTTTTGATATTCATGCAAAACCCTTCTCCCGCAACTCCTTTCTTTTGAAATTCATACAAAATGACCCGGGGTGGGGGTGCCTCGCTACCAATTCTCCGGAACCAAGAGCGACCCAGCGCCATCCTTCGCTCGTAAGTCCTGTATTTGCCACTCTTACGAAAACAACCGGGGTGCACCCAAACTATTCCCATTCTGGAACTGGCCAATCGTCACTGACCACTCGCCACTGTCCCTTCCCCTGCTACAATCCCCGCGTGTCTTCCGCCCAAATTGAGCTTCTGGTTGCTCCGTCCCACTCCGGCACCCGCCTCGACCGCTTCGTTGCCGCGAATTCTCCAGAGCTCTCCCGCGCCCGCGTTCAGGAACTGATCGAGTCCGGCCTCGTCCAGGTCAATGGCCAGCCTTCCAAACCCAGCTACAAACTCAAAGGCGGCGAACGCATCACCGTTCAACCCGAACCTCGCGCTCCTCTCAAAGCCGAGGCAGAATCCATCCCGCTCGATGTCCTTTACGAAGACGACGATCTCATCATTATTAACAAACCCGCTGGCATGACCGTCCACGCCGGAGCAGGGAACTCGCGCGGCACGCTCGTCAACGCGCTTCTCGGCCGCGGCCAATCGCTTTCGCAAGGAGGGAACGCCCTGCGTCCAGGGATTGTGCATCGCCTGGACAAAGACACGAGTGGCGCTATCCTCATCGCAAAAAACGATTTCGCTCACGCCAAACTCTCCGAATCCTTTCGCACTCGCGCCATTCAAAAAACTTATCTCGCTCTCGTACAAGGAAAGCTCACCAGCGCGAAAGGACGCATCGAACTCGCCATCTCTCGCGATCCCAAACGCCGCATGCGCATGAGCGCGCGCCCCGTAAACAAATCCGCGAATGCTCGCGCCGCGCGCACCGACTGGACTGTCCTCCAGGAATTCGGTCCTGCCACACTTCTTGAAGTCCAACTCCACACCGGACGCACGCATCAAATCCGCGTGCACTTCTCCGCTCTCAAACATCCGGTTGTTGGCGATACGCTCTACGGCGCCGCCTCGCAGCTCACCATCGGAAAAATCAAGCTCCCAGTCCTCGACCGCCAATTCCTGCACGCTGCGCGACTTTCTTTTTTTCACCCTCGCACGGAAAAACAGATTACCGTCGCTGCACCACTTGCGCCGGAACTAAAACTCTATTTGGAGGCACTGGCTGCCGCCGCGGGCGTTCCAAAAATTGACGCCTCGCTCACCGGCTACCTATAATTCCTACCCATGCGCCAGGCCATCACAGCACTCTTTCTTGCTTTCATTCTTCTCGCTTTGCCCATCTCGGAAAGCGCACAGCAACAGCCGGAACAAACGCAACAACCGCCGCAGCAACCACAGCCGCCTCCGCCCAACCAGCAGGACACGCAGCAAAGCCAAACAACGATTAGGGTCCCCGTCAACGTCGTCGATGTGCTTGCCACCGTCCTCAATAGGCGCAACAAACTCGTTCCCGATCTCGACAAAGCGGATTTCAAGCTTCTCGACGACAATGTCCCGCAAGATATTCGTTTTTTCAGCCGCCAGTCGGACATTCCTCTTCGCATCGGTCTGCTGCTCGACACTTCAAACAGCATTCGCGACCGCATCAAATTTGAGCAGGATGCCGCTGTCAATTTTCTCTACACGGTTCTACGCCGCGGAAAAGACCAGGCTTTCGCCATGACCTTCGACGATGAACCGCAAATGGTTCAGGGCTTCACCGGCGATACAGGACTGCTTCGCGATCAAATCATTAAGACGCGCGCCGGCGGCGGCACCGCTGTCTATGACGCAATCTATGACGCCTGTGCAAAGCATCTTAGCAATCCGCCGCGCCCCGCCGGAGATCAGCCGGATATCGTTCGCCGCGTCATGATTCTCATCAGCGATGGCGAAGATAATCTTTCCGATCACACGAAATCAGAAGCCGTCGAAATGGCGCAGCGTACTGGCGTCGTGATTTACACCATAAGCACCAGCATTCAGTGGGTTACCACCACCGCAGAAAAAGATTGCCGCGCGACCGGCACCTGCAAGTATCACCTCACCGACGGCGACAAGATTCTGCAGGATCTCGCCGAAGAAACCGGCGGCCGTTCTTTCTTTCCCTATCACGTAGACGATTTGGATCAATCGTTCCAGGACATCGGCGACGAATTGCGCAATCAATATCAGATCACGTACAACCCGTCGAACTTTGTGCCGAACGGAAAATATCACCGCATCAAGCTGGAAGTTCCAAAGTTCAACGGCTATCAAATTCGAGCGCGCCGCGGTTACTACGCGCGGCCCAACGGCATTTCACCCACGGCTGCGCCCACAACAACGCCTCCGGCCGCAACACCCGCACCAAAACCGGCGGGCACTTCGCCGCCGAAATAAATTTGGCGAGGAAGGAAACTGGTTTTCAGTTTTAAGAATTATTGGGCCGAATCGCGGAAAAGAATCGCATCGGATTCAATGTGCAGCCGTTCAATCGCGAGCTTCGATCCGTCGCGCGAATACCCGAAAGCGCCGATCCGGTCCGCGGTGTAGTGAGTCAGTTGTTTGCGTGCTGAGCCGTCGAGCGGCTGCATCCACAAATTGTCGACGCCTTTTTCGCGCACGATGTACGCTACTGACTTTTGATCCGGCAAATAGCGCGCACCTTCTTGTGCTCTTTGATCGATGTCGCGATACTGCGTCGCGTGCGTTTCCGTGGAATCTTCGCGCAGCATCAGTCTGTGATCGAATTCCCGCACTTCCGTCGTCAGCACGAATTTTCCATCTGGCGACAAATCGTAGAGCCCGACGCCGGCGTTCAAAACAACTTGCGAAGTGCCGCCGTCCACGGGAACGCGCTTCAAATGATTTCCGTCCGCGCGATCCACGTAGTAGACCCATTTTCCGTCTGGCGAACAACTTGGATCCGCTTCGCTCAATCCGAAGGTCAGCTTGACCTGATTTCCGCCGCCCGCATCCATGCGCCACAAATTTGTTGCCGCTTTCCCTCCGCGTCCGATGACTCGGATAATCAAATATTTTCCGTCACCGCACGAAGTAACTTGATCCGGCACTTCCTTCGGGTCGGAAAAAACTAAATTTTCTCCGCCGGCAGGATTGACGATACGAATGTCTCCGCCTTGTGGCAAAACAAGTTTGCCATCGGGGGTCCAATCCCAGCGCCAGATGGGTTGCCGTGAAGAAAGCACAAGCGGATGCGCATCCTGCGGAGCGTTTGCGGGGGCGATTGAAAAATCGGTTGTCGATTGCACTTGCGTCGCGGCAAAACTCTGGGCGTTTGCGGCGAGGCTTGGCCGGACATAAGTATTCGTATCCGCGGTAATCGCGCGATAGGTTCCTTGCGCGTAGTTGACAATGCCGAGCTGGCGTTGCAAATGTCCGGAAGCCGCTTCTGCGCTCGTGACGAGAAGGCCGGTGCCGTCAGAAAGCCATACCGGATCGTAATAAACCTTTGTGCGCGAATTTGCAAAATTGCGTCGGGCCCCGGTTGCGGTGTCCACGGCGATGAAGCCGCCGATGTTTTCCGAATCCGGTTGCACGATGGGAATCGCGATCGTCTTCCCATCGGGCGACCACGCGAGTGTGTAGCTGTCGCTAGCGAGAGGCTGACTTTTGAAAAGCGCGCGTTCCGGAGCGCCATCACTTTTTGCGACGAGCAAATCAAATGTCGGTGAGTCGTGGTCTTCGCGCAGATACGCAAGATGCTGTCCGTCAGGAGAAAAAGCAATCGGGCTGTCCACATCGCGAATCAAACCGCGTGGCGTGCCACCAAGCACCGGTGCCTGATAAAGAATTGAGATCGTGTGCTCTTCCTCATCGCGGCGAACGAAATAGAGATAACTTCCGTCCGGAGAAAATGCCAAGCCGATATACCGCGTTGCGGCGGGCGCAACGATTTGTGTGTTACTTCCGGTTTGGATGTGGCGCAATTGCAGCGCCTGCAATCCGTTTTCTTCCAGAACTTGCGCGAGATATTTTCCATCCGGCGAAATCGCAGCGAGAGAAGTGTGGCCGTTGTTGGACAGATTTTCGATCGTGAAATGTTCGAACGGCACGTGCACAGGTTTTTGCAGGAGCTTGTAAACGCCGAATCCGGCTGCGAGAAGAACAACGAGCGCGATGATTCCGGTGATTCCCGTGCCCAGCTTATTTTTTTTGGCGACTTCAATGATGACGGAACCGCTACCCGGCGCCGGCGTTTGTTTTTCCTCCGAACCTGCGGATTGAGCTGCGGGAAGAGCAGCTGCACTTGCAGCGGGTACTGAGCCGGTGACAAGTTTCCCGGAATCCAGTTCGCGAAGAAGGCGTTTCAGATCCGCACGCAGTTCCGCCGCAAATTGGTAGCGGCAATCGCGATCTTTTTCGAGCGCTTTGTTCAGGATGCGTTCAAATTCGGGCGGGACTTCCGAATTCAGCGTGACTGGCGCGGCGGGAGTATTGCGCAGAATATTTTCAAAGACGACAGCGGAAGCACTGCCGGGGAATGGATGCTTGCCCGTGATCGTCTGGTAGAGCACGGCGCCCAGTGAAAAAAGATCCGTTCGCGCGTCGAGTTCTTCGCCTCGCGCCTGTTCGGGCGACATGTACGCGATTGTTCCGACCGCTAGGCCCGGACTCGTAAGGTGCGTGACATCCAGATCCTGCAGAGTTGTTTCGTTGTCGTGGCCCGGTACGAGTTTAGCCAAACCGAAATCGAGAATTTTCGCCTGCCCGCGATCCGTGACGAAAATGTTGGCGGGCTTAATGTCGCGATGAACGATTCCTTTTTTGTGCGCGGCGTCGAGTCCGTCGGAAACCTGAATGCCCAGTTCGAGCGTGCGATTCAAAGGCTGCGGGCCGCTGCGAATAATTTGGTCGAGCGCTTTGCCTTCGAGCAGCTCCAGCGCGAGAAAAGTTCTGCCGTCGTGCTCTTCGATGGCGTAGATGGTACAGATGCCGGGATGATTCAGCGCGGAAGCGGCGCGCGCTTCGCGCAAAAAGCGCTGGTGGCTCTCGGAATCCTGCAGCTTGTCTTCGGGGAGAAATTTCAGGGCGACACGGCGCGCCAGTTTGCTGTCCTCTGCCTCGTAGACGATGCCCATGCCTCCGCCACCGAGTTTGCGGAGGATTTTGTAGTGGCCTATGTTTTGCTCTTCCATCTTTTCTGGTCGGAAGAAAGATGGTAGACGCTCTTCGAGAGCCGGTCAATTCACGGGTCAGCCTGGTTGCAGAATAGTCCTTATTGGATTAGCGTCGTGCCCGCCTGCTGCCGCCGCAACTTCCCAAAACGCCGTTTCTGGATAACTTCGGGATTGCCGACCATCCGAAGGTTGGCCAGACCAGTCAATACAAGCGCGTTTCTCGTTACCTATCGGGTGAAACTTCCCAGAACCGGACTTCGGGGGAGTTAGAACGCACTTGTCCGGTAACCGCGTTAATCGGGATTTGAACTCAAACGCTGCGCTCCGGGCGCGGTTAAACCGCGCCGCATCGCTCGCGCAATAACGTGGCAGTCTTTGTTTCTCCGCCCGGAAATAGCATTGCGTATTCTAACGGTGTGCAATCGACCACCTCATCCGGGCGTTCATAGTGACCGGGAAGTTTGGCGCGGGCTGACAAATCCGCACCACGTTCCAATAACAACTCCACTGTTGGAAGTCCCCAGTCGCCGAACTGTGTTGCCGCGTGAAAGATCGGCGTCTGCCCTCCTACCCCGTTTTCATCCACATTGGCGACGGCATTAACGTCAGCGCCGTAATCTAGGAGTAATTTTGCGGCGGCCACATTGCCGTATTCCGCCGTCACATGCAGCAACGTTGTTCCTCGAAGCAACAGGCGGCGAGCAGCCGTGCTACCAAAGTCGAGTTGCGGAAATCGCCGATTCAGCAGTTCCGGATCCGCGTCAAGCCGCTCCGCCAGACTATCCAATCGCCCGCACAAAATATCGAGCACGCTCGGCACCTCGTATTTCGTAACACCTCCGGCCTTGCGAAGCAGTTCGATGCACACGCGCAATTCCGCAGAACGCCAGTAAGAGCCTATGACGTAATCGAGTGCGGTACCCGGATATTTACGTTCTGGGTCGGCGCAATTCGGGTTTGCTCCGTGATCGAGCAGCCATTTGAGCGCGATCGCGTCCACCGTCTCGCAGGCTGCGAAGATAATGGGAAAATAACCATGCCATTCCGCGTTCACATTCGCGCCGTGTCGAACCAGCAGTTCCATCATGGGGACTCGATCACCCTTCAGCGCCGCACGCATCAGCGGCCCGTCGCCACCCTGGTGCACATCCGACCCGTTTTCCATCATCCACTGCGCGATCAGCAGCCTTTCAGGCGCGGGTGGCTCGTAAGGCACGCGACATTCGGCTGCCCAAGTAAGCGGCCCGTCCTGGCCGTAGCCCAGAGGAGCTCGATGTAGCGCTGGGTTTCGTGTCATGAGTGTTTTCACACCCTCCACATCATTCGCGTCGATCGCCAATTTCAGTTGCCCGATGTCCTTTAGAGACTCCACGTGAGCTCTTAGCTTCGGCCAACTCGCAAATCCATAAAGACGCGCAATTTTATACTGCGCATCAGCGATCGTTTCGGCTTCGCCGCTTCTAAGTAAATCCTTGGCTTGATTCTTCAGATGGCGAAGGTTCGGACGGTCAGGGAGGGAACGAGGCGCATCGTGCGGAGTGGTCAAAGCGACCTCCTTTCATCGAATCGCCCGTCGTCCGCACATCGGGCAGAAAGAAGGTTCGCAAAAATCGATTTCCAACAGGTGGGCTTCTGCCCTTTCCGCGGACCGGACGCGTCCCCAACGCACTCGCAGCGTACACCAAGTGTCTGGGACGCTCAAGCTCCTGGTTAGTCGCGTAATCGGAAACTTGAGTCCACTTGGACGATTACGGCGTTAATCAGGACTCAGCTCAGTCTTCGTTCAAACTCCCCGCAGAATCGAGTCTGATCACCAACGGCAGTCAAGACGCCCAGCAGCGCGCCGCACAAAGTGCATACATCATCGTTGTTGGCAAAGGCACGCGTGGTTGCCCGCTATGTTAAGTTGAGTAGGAAGAAGCGGGAGCCACGCATGGTATCGATAGTTTGGAACTGTTTGTTCTATGCATGGTTCGTTGGGGAAATCGTTATCGCTATTGTCACGCGCACCCGGCAAAACAGCGGTAAAGTCCGCGACCGCGGTTCGCAACTTATCTTATGGGTTGTGATTACCACGTCAGTTACAGCTTGCGAGGTGGTTCGGCATCTCCTTGCCCCCAACATCTTTGGCAATCCGCTTTGGCTCCGGCCCCTCAGCCTATTTCTAATCGCCGCTGGTCTGGCGATTCGTACTGTGGCCATCCTCACCCTGGGAAAATCCTTCAGCGCCAATGTGGCCATTAAAGATTTGCAAACCGTTTTGAGGACCGGGCTCTATCAATTTGTCCGCCATCCTTCCTACGTCGGCCTGCTCATCATTTTTCTTGCTATTGGGCTGCACTCCCGCAACTGGCTCTGCCTTGTGTTGGCATTTGCTCCCACCAGCGCGGCCCTGCTCTACCGAATCCACATCGAAGAAGCAGCCTTGCGCGATGCATTCGGCGACGACTACGTCGCCTACAGCAAAACCACTAAACGACTCATACCTGGCATCTACTAACTTCAAGTTGCTCGGTACAACAACTCGGGCGGGTCGGCAGTAGTTACATTCTGACGCCAGTCTATGTGGGCGGTTGGAAAATGCGGTGCGTAACGATGGGCGGCGTAAAGTCTCCTGAGACAACTTGGGCGCCGGGACAAAGCTCAATCAACTTTCACTCTGTACCCTTTGATTGGCCACCGGAAAAGGTCGGCGATTGGTCTGTTCGCTGGTGAAATTTCACGCTAGCGCCCGATAGCCGGGTTACCGGACAAGTGCCGGCCATTAGCCAGAAACGGGGTTATGGGAAGTTTGGGCGAATTGGTAATGGGAAGTCGGCTTGCAGGAAGTGATCTCTGCGCTTGGCATCGATACTGGAGTTTTGTTGCGCGACAGAATGAACCAGATTTTGGCTAAAGCGCCAGCTTTTCTTGAGTGAAATGGCTCATCGCCAGGAGCTATTGCTCGGCTGGAGTGAGGACGATGCTGCGGAAGTAGACGTGGCCCTTTTCGCTGCCTTGCAGATAGATGGGGCCGGGCAAGGCTTCGTGACTATCGAGAGCGCCGCCGGTGATGCCAGGAATTTCCTGATTGTTGATGACGGTCTGGCCGTTCTGGACAACGGTGACGGCGCGACCGATGAGCGTGATGTCGTAGGTCTGCCATTCGCCCGATTTGCGGGGAAGTTCGGGCGATGGAGCGAGGAAGCCATAAACGCCGCCGGTGTGATGGCTGGGAGGTTCGTCCGCGGAGTCTGTTTCAATCTGCACTTCGTAGCGGCCGCGCAGATAGACACCGCTGTTGGAAGTGGGATCGCATTTGAATTCGACGTGCAGCTTGAAATCCTGGAACTTGGAGTTGTTGATCAACTCCGGGCCTTCGCCGGGAGTTATCAGCAGACCGTTTTCGACTTTCCAGACAGTAGCGGAGCTGGATTTGGTCATCGTCCAGCCGGAGAGATCTTTTCCGTTGAACAGCGCGATGGGCTTTCCCCACTTTGGCGTGTTGCTTCGTTTCAACGACGGCGCTCTTTCGCCTGTCCAGGTCCAAACTGTTCCGTCTGGCCCCGTAGTGGTCCCCGAGAGGCGACTGCCGTTCAGTGTAGCTTCGAAGACCATGTCGTCCTTGCGATCTTCCTCTTCTTTGGGCGAAACGAATTTGAGATGGCCGTTCACGATCTCGGCTTTTGGCAGCGGACGCGCATTCCCCCAACGACCAACCATTTGTGCCGTCAACTGGCCGTCCTTCTTACTCAATTCGAGCCAAGAAGGGTATTCGCGATCCGGCGCTTTGAGCGTCAAATCCCATCGGCCGAGAAATGCTGTATCGGAGTCCGGTGGCGTCGCCAAGGAAGTTTTGGTGGAGCGGGCGTTTCCTGCATAGACGGCTGCGCCCAGTGACAAGACGACAACGCCAAACATAAGTGCGGATTTCTGAATTCTCATTGGATTTGCTTTCCATCCTTTTCGGCAAAGCTTGAAGCCTCATGCATTGCTTGCTGGGAGTTTCGCATAACTGATGGTCCGCTCTTGATCGTATACCGATGGAAGATGTTATCCGCGAGGTGGGTAGCGGTCAATTCGAGGCGCGTCATGGAAAGGCTTGCATTGGGCAGAGCGGCTGCAATTTTCGAAAAATGCGTGTATCGTTCCCCCATTCGGGGGTATCAAAAGGCAGGATAAACGGCCAATTTTGGCCGCGAGGGAGAGACATGATTTTTGGAATGACGCCGCTGACTTTTATTCACGTGCTTTTGAGCTTGATTGGGATTGCGACGGGGTTCCTGGTGATTTTTCAGATGATTGGGGCAAAATCGTTGGGCGGGCTGAATGCGACATTTTTGTGGACGACGATTTTGACGAGCGTGACGGGATATTTTTTCCCGTATAAGGGAGTGACGCCTGGAATCGTGATTGGCGCGATTTCATTGGTGGCGCTGGCGATTGCGGCGTTTGCATTGTATTCGAAGAAGCTGGCAGGCAGCTGGCGCGCGGTGTATGTGACGACCGCGGTGATGGCGCAATTTTTTAACGTGCTGGTGCTGATTGTGCAGTCGTTCATGAAAATACCGGCGCTGCATGCGATGGCTCCGACGGGCGATGAACCTATTGTGAAGATCGTGCAGGTCTGCGCGCTATTGCTTTTGATCGTGCTGGGAATTGCGGCGGGCAAGAAATTTCATCCGGAGTTGGCACGAGGTTAATTCGTATCTCCTTTGCGGAACCTAACGAGTGCCTCCGGCGAGACGAAAACTCACCTGGATGGGAACTACGATAGGTACCGCTTTTCCGTCCGAGCCGCGGGCTGGGTTGAATCTCCAATGGCGAACAGTATCCAATGCAATCGCGTCGAGCCCATATAACCGGCCTTTTTGTAAGTCCGCTTGAGTGACCTTACCTTCCTGCGAAATGTGTACGACGATGATGACGATGCCTTCGAACTTGGCTCTTCTCGCCTCCTCGCTATAGGGTGGTGGTGGACAGCTTAGGCACGAAGGAAAGGTCACTATCGCATCTTGCGCTTGCGGCGGATCTTTCGCTTTCGGGAGAGGCAGGTACGGAGGTGAAAGCAGCTCTTGCGGAATGGGGATGCTGCTCCTGATCGTGTAAGGCAGCAAGAAGTGACCATCCACGGATTTAACGGTCAGTGTCAGGCCCAGGCGCTGGTCAAGTCGGCCGAACGAGCCGGAAACTATTGTATCGGCGGGTATGATCTCGTTCGATTCCTGACTATCCGCTTTGGCATCGGTCGAACCCGGTTGGGTGGATGAGGTAGTTTTCACAAATTGCAAATTGGGCAGCTTAGATTGCAGTGCCTCTGAAAGTCGAACCGCGAGCCACGGTCCTGCCGGGTGAATGCCATTGGGGGCAGTGAGGTCCAGTACGATAACTTTTTTCGCACCAGATTTTTGTAACGGTTCGATTAGTCTTAGCGCCAGGTCGGGGATGTTTGCGTCGGCATTTGGCGTGGGGCTTTGTGCTGCCAGCGAACCTTGTGCCGAAACAAGAAGAGATGCTACAGCACAACTCGCGCAGATTATCCGTTTGAACGCATCGAGCGGCACGCTTCACCTCGGCGAAATTCTACTTCAACTTCGATGAAGTGACGAGTGCCCTGCGAAAGTGGTTCTATTCCTTGGGTGCGTAAAAGCCGCGGCGGGCTAGGACCTTTTGGTCTTTGTCGGCTACTTCCACTTTGATTTTGCGGAAGCCGCCGTCTTTAAGCTTGTTCGCGGGATAGTAGAAGCCGATCTGGTATTGGCTGCGCAGCTCTTCGGAAATCTGGTCGAAGGCTTGTTCGAGTCTCTTTTCCGAAGAGACTTCGATGGTGCGGCCGCCGGTTTCATCGGAAAGTTTTTTCGCAACATCCGGCCGCCAGCCGTAGCCAGGATCGTGCACCAGCAGGACGTGAACGACAGTGTCCGCGCGCTGTGCGGCTTCAATGGCCTCCTCGAGACGAACCTTGCTGCCTTGGTCGTCGGCGTCCGTGATGATCACCAGAGCTTTTCTGCCCGCTTCGGTGCCTAATTTTTCCGCGCAGGCTAGATACACAGCGTCATAAAAGTGCGTCCCGCCAACATTAGAAGGAATCGTTCCTGGCGTAACGACGCCTCCGCCACCCACAGCGTTGACCTTCGCCTTGTTGATGGCGCGTTCGATGATGTGTTTGTCGTCCGTGAAATCGCTGAGCAAATCCACGTCGAGGTCGAAGCTTATGACCATCGCTTCGTCGCCTTTTTTCATGACGCGTTCGAGAAAGCGAGTGGCAGCGTCCTGTTCGGCGGGGAGGCGGTTTTGTTCGCTGCCGCTGGTATCGATGAGCAACCCAATGGTGATGGGCAGCGTCACTTCCTTACTGAAGAAGGCGATTTTTTGCTCTTCGTTATCTTGAAAAACTTTGAAGTCGGACTGCTTGAGATCCGGAACGATGCGTTTGTTCTTGTCGCGAACGGTGGCGAAGAGGCTCACCAGGGAGACTTGTGTGGAGATCGTGCCGCCGGATTGCACCGGCTCTTGCGGAGCGGCGGCAGAGACCATGCCGAAGCTGAGAGCGCAGACCACCACGGCTGCGGCAATTCGATTCAAAGAAGGCATGTATACTTTCCTCGTGGAGTACTTTCCGGCAGGCGCCAGTTCCTAGCCTGGAAGAATTCGTAGATTGGGATGCGTCTATAGGGGGTTTCGGATGCGTCTAACAAACGAGAAGTTTGGGCAAAGAAACCCGCAAAGAGGGAGTTTGGCTTGCGAATGCTGAAAAGTCCACGAAAAACGCTGGGAAGAGCCGCGGTTTCCGCGGCAGTGATGGCCGCTGCTTTTGCAGGTTTGCTGGGTTTGCGCGCGCAGGAAGCGCCACAGGCACCCGCGCCGAAGCCCGAGGCTGCAAAAACGCAACAGGCTGCGCCGCAAAATCAGCCCGCGCAACCGGCCAATCCGGCGGCGCAAAGCGACGCACCGGCCAAGATCATAACTACAGTGAACACGGTGATCCTGCCTGTTACGGTGAAGGATTCATCCGGCAATCTGGTGCCGGACCTGACCAGGGATGAGTTCCGTATTTTCGATGACAACATCGAACAGAGACTTTCGCTCTTTTCGATCGAGGCATTTCCGCTTTCTGCTGTGGTGTTGATTGACAACGACTTAAAGGGGAAAGACTCGGAGATGGTGGAGTCGAGCTTGAAGTCCATCGTTGCCGGGTTGAGCGTGGCGGATGAAGCGTTTGTTTGCCGGTTCGATACGAATTTTCATCCAGGGAAGGGATTTACGAAGGACCAGGACAAGCTGGTGATGGAATTGAGGCGTGTGCGGCTGGATTCGGAACCGGAAGTTGCGCCGCCCGATCCAAGCGGTCCGTTTGGAGCAGGAGCGACGATTAACGGTCAGAATGTCTCAGGTGGCCCGGCGACGCCTCCATCCACCAAAATCCTGAAAGGGCAGACGAACAAAGCGCTGGATGACGCGATGTACGAGGCGGCTCAACTGCTAAGCGATCGCGGGCGGGCCCGCCGCAAGATTATTTTTCTGATTTCAGATGGGCAGAACGCGAAGAACAACAAATACAAGTACGAGACGGTGCTCAAGGAACTGCTGCGGTACAACATCTCTGTGTACAGCCTGGGCGTAGGCAGCGGTTACCTGGACCGCAAGTTTACGAGGTTGCAGTCCTACGCGCACGATACGGGTGGCGACGTTTATTACGCGATCAAGCGGAATTCGCTGGAGGAGCTTTATTCGCGGGTGACGGAGCAGGCTCGAAATCAATACACGTTGGCATACTCGCCTCAAGGAAACGACAAGACGAAGGATTATCACTCGGTGGAAGTGCGCGTGAAGCGGGTTGGGCTGAATATCATTACGCGCGAAGGGTATTATTCGGCTCAGATTGCACAATAAAAGCGGGACAATGCAGGATTTTTCTTGACTCACACGGCGAGCACCCGTATATCAACGTGCAGAGGTTGCGGGCGGCGGCGCCCCTCCCTGTGATCGAGACAGCAAGGAGAGACTGATGAAGAAAAAGGGCAAGAAAGACGACATGAAAAAGGGTGGTAAGAAGAAGTAGCCGCAGGACAAAAGTTTGGGAGAAGGGCGCTTCGAAATATCGAGGCGCCCTTTTTTATTGTGCCGACAGGTTTTCCTCGTGCGCGGGACAGATGGGTTGATAGGCGCAATTGCGGCAGAGATAGCCCGGCTTCGGCGGGAAAGAACCGGCGCGGATATTGGAAGCAACTTCTTGCACGATCTTTTGCGCTTCGTCGAGCTGTTTCGCGTCACGGATAGTTTCCTGGCGTTCGTTGTTCTGCAGATAGTGGAAAACCAGGCGGACGGGATTTAGTTCGAGAATTTCTTTTGCAGCGAGCGAATAGATGCTGAGCTGGATGTCTTTTTTCGCATCGGCAGGTTTCTTGGGTTTGCCCGTTTTGTAGTCTACGATTTCTACGTCTTTTTTGCCGCCGGCGGAATTGATCTGGTCGATGCGGCCGGTGAGAATGACATTGTCTTCGACGGGCAGTTCGAATCCCTTTTCCTGTTCGAGAACTTGCGGCGGATTTTCCAGAACTGCTGCATGAAAAACGCGAAGCTGCTCAAGGCCGTCCTTCTTATAACCTTTCTCCTGGTAGTCGTCTTCGAAGCTGCCTGACTTCCACTCTGCTTCGTAAATGCGGGCGAGATCATCCCAGGGAAGGCGCGTTCCTTTGCGGAGTTGGTCCACGAAACGTCTGATCGTGTTGTGCATGACGGCGCCAAAGGTCATCGCGGCTTGCGGGCCTTCGCGCAAAGACCACAGATAGCTGAACAGGTATTGTTGCGGGCAACTGCGGTAACCATTGATGGCGCTTGGGCTGAGAGAGAGCGGTTCAGCCGAAGGAGGATGAAAAGTTTCCGCCCAGTCCGCGATACGCGCGAAAATTCTTGGTAGGTTTTGCGAAACAGGGAAGAGTTGAGCCTCAGAATCTGTATTGGATCGGGAGGTTTCGGAGTGCGGCGGGACTTTGGGTGCAATCTGGCGGATGTCGCGGCGTTTTTCTGTTGGGTCGAGGAGCATATCCTCGATGAAGAGCGGGACTTTGCCTTTCTTCTCGATGAGCGTCGTGATGGTGAGGCGTTCTTCGGCGCGGGTGAGGGCGACGTAAAAGAGGCGGCGCTCTTCTTGAACGTGGAATTGCTCTGCGGGGTCGCCTTCTTTCATCAGGGCCGCCGGAAATTCGAAAGTGCGTGGGCGTTCTGAAGCGGGAAACTTCTTTGAGTTCACACGCAGGACGAAGACTTGAGGAAATTCCAGTCCCTTTGCGCTGTGGACGGTCATTAACTGGACGGCATCGCCCGGAACGTCGTCTTCGAGACAGATGCTACCGCCAGCCTGCGAGTAGTAGTCTAGATATTCGATGAATTCGGTGAGCTTTTGAGTTTCGCTTTTGGGTTCCCATGCTTTTGCAAATTCGGTCAGGCGATTGACGTATTTGCGGTCCTGCTCCGTAGCGCGCAGAGGAACCTCTAGCCATTCGAGAAGGTCTGCCAGGATTTCGCGCGCCGTGCGGCGCTTCAGCAACTTGCGCTGTGCCCCGAGGAAGTCGAGGAGGTCCTTTATCGCAATGGGCGATGGATCGAAGGGAAGCTGAGCCTGCGGAAGCTGGAGCAGATCGTAGATGGGCTTCTTTTCTTTCTTTGCGCGCTCCGCCAGTCGAACGAGATCCGGCGCTTCGAGATGCCAGGCAGGAGCGGCGATGACTCGAGCACACGCGATGTTGTCAAAAGGTGTGGCAATCAGGCGCAAGTAGGCGATCACGTCCTTAACGAGCGGATGTTCGAGGATGGAAAGCCTGGAAATTACGAACGGAATTTTGCGGCGCGAAAGTTCGGTGACGAGTTTGTCGCGATGCGCGTGCTGGCGGTAGAGAACGGCGAAGTCGCGCCATTTGCGGCCGGCGGAATGGATGCGTTCGAGCTCTGAGGCGACCCAGGTGGCTTCGGCTTCTTCGGTTTCGAGTTCGGCGATGCGAATTTTTTCGCCTTCTTTGCGGTTGGCGTTCAGCGATTTCTTGGGGAAGTCCGCGCTAACGGTGTTTTGCGCAATGACTTGCGTGGCAACGCGGAGAATGTTGGGTGTTGAGCGATAGTTTTCCGTGAGTGAGACGCGGAACGGCGTGGAGTCTTCGCCGGACTTCCAGCCGGCAAAGCGCTGGAGGAAAAGCTGGAAGCTGCCGAACGATGCTCCACGGAAGCGGTATATGGCCTGGTCGTTGTCGCCGACGGCGAAAATATTTTTGCGGTCGCCCGCGAGAAGCTCGAGCAAGCGGAGTTGGGCGATGTTTGTGTCCTGAAATTCGTCAACGAGGATGAAGCGGTATTTTTCCTGAAGCGTTGAGCGAACCGTGGAATTATTTTCGAGTAGAGCCACTGCGCCGGTAATGAGCGAGCCGAAGGAGACGCGTTTTTTTTCGCGAAGGAGTTCTTCACTGGCGCGGTAGGCACGCGCAATTTCGAGCTGCTTTTCCACTTCATCGAGCCGCTCTTTGTAAGTGTCTTCATCAAGTGCGGCACGTTCGGACTCGAGTTGCGTGGCGAGTTCTTCGCCGTAGCGTTGGTAGTCCTCCCAGGAAACGAGCTCATCCTGGCAGCGCGAGAAAAATTCGACGAAATCACTGAGGAACTGGCCGGGCTCAGCGAGGCGGCGGTATTTGTCGAGTTGAAGGCGCGCCATGTTGCGGCGGAGAAGAATCCAGTGGTCGACCTGGTCGAGCATCAAGCGATCCGGTGCGGCGTCGGCGATGAGCGATTCGCAGAATGCGTGAAACGTGGCGAGTGTGACGTCCTTTCCGCGCTCGCCTGCCGCTTTCACGACGCGCGCCTTCATTTCGCCTGCGGCTTTGTTGGTGAAAGTGAGGCCGAGGATGTTTTCGCCGCTGAGCGAATCGTCGGTCTCGAGCAAGTGGCGGATGCGTTCGGTGATGACGCGCGTTTTGCCCGTGCCTGCTCCCGCTATGACAAGGAGCGGTCCATCGCGGTGTTCGACCGCGCGCTTCTGCGCGGGGTTCATGTTCAGTCCCTGCGCGCGGGGGAGGGGATCCAGATCAAAGAGAGTTCGCACGATCAAAGCAGGGTAACGCGAATTGAAGCGAAGAGGAAGCGAAGGAGGAGTCGGATTCTCCCTAGACTGTTTATTGGAAGAAAAACCAAAGACCAAGGCCGTCGAGCGCCACTCCCAACAGCATGAGACCAGAATCTTTCGAGAGGCCTTTGTCACCGGGGAAGAGGTTCTTCATCTCGTTCACCTGCTGAATCCGCTTCATGCTCCGGACAAAAGACCAAAGAGTGAAGCCGACCCCGGCACAGAGGAAAGGAATCCCGACAGCTTGACGCAGGCCGTGATGCGAAATCTCCATCATCGTTGCGATTTCTTGCCCTCGGCGACGTCGGCCGCATACTGCTGTGACTGGCCGCGAGGCACGCTCAGCGAATTCCACTTTCCAGTCTTTATCGTGGTGAAATGCTTTGCGGCGTATACGATTTGCCCTACGTGCTGCGCGTAGTGCCCCATTTGGCGGTTGATGGCCTGCATCACCGAGTGTCGTTCGGTGCGAATCTTGACGGTGCGGCCGAGGTCGGCATCGGTCAGAGTTCCGAGAGCGTCGAAGAGAATTTCCCAGCCCGCGACCCACAGAGCTAGCAGCTCCGCGCGAGTCTGGGGCGGCGTCTCGAATTCGGTGTCGCGATTGCGCTCGGGCTTTTCGCCGTCGGTGGTTAAGAAGTCCGTCCAGCGAGACTTCATGTTGCCGGAGAGATGCTTGACAATGGTGGCGATGGAGTTCGATTCGGGATCCAGCGTGGCGAATAAACCCTCGTCCGGGCACTGCGCCAGGGCGCCATCGCCGAGTTTCTTGTAGGCATGAAACAGGCTGATGGAATCCTGCACATAGGACGTCGTGAATTGATGTGCCATGAGAGACATTGTACGAGCATCGCGCCGCCAAGTCAGCCAGGGGAATGCGCGATAGCAATGAACTTTAGTAATCGTCTCTAACTTGCTGAGCAAGAGCTCGTCTAAAGAGCTGCGGGAGAAAATTTACGATGCGCTACAAGTCCGCCTCTTTGATCGTTGTTCTCTTTCTTGTTCCGATTTCAATTCGTTCACAAACGCCGCCTAAGCGACAGCTCATCCACGATGTTCGAGTATTCGATGGTGAGCATGTAGTTGAGCACCGCAATGTGCTCATCGAGAATGGAAAGATCAGTCAGATTGAGGGACTTTCGCTAAAAGTTTCCAACGCAGAAATCATCGAGGGGCAAGGCAAAACCCTGTTGCCTGGCCTCATCGACGCTCACGTACACCTTCCTGACGATGCCGAAGGTGCAGCCCGGCAGGCATTACGATTGGGCGTAACTACTCAGCTTGACATGTTTAACTCAGGCGAACGGCTGAAGCTTATCAAAAAAATGGAATCGGAAGATCGTTCCGATCTTGCTGACGCACGGACAGCAGGAATTGGTGCGACAGTTCCAGGAGGGCATCCCACTCAAATGGGTGGCCCACCAATACCGACTATCACTGGTCCGGAACAAGCGCAGGCGTTTGTGGAAGCGCGCATTTCCGAGGGTTCGGACTACATCAAGATTATTCATGATGATGGGAGTACGTGGACATGGACCAACACGCGCGTTCCAATGCTGGATAATTCAACACTCCGCGCGCTGGTGGAGGTGGCCCACAAACGAGGAAAACTAGCCGTAGTTCATGCTCTTTCCGAGCAGCAGGCTCGAGATGCAATTGAAGCCGGAGCAGACGGGCTGGTTCACCTCTTTTCCGGAGATTCCGTGAGTCCAACATTTGGCGACTTTGCAGCGAGTCATCACGTATTCGTCATCACCACTCTTTCGGCAGCCTATCTGACCTGCGGCAAATCGGAGGGGCCGGCCATTCTTGCCGATCCCTATCTGAGTCCGTACATTGATGAGAAATGGCGCAGCATGATGGCATCGGTAAAGCCTGATTCGTCGAAGAACCACTTTTGCAAAGGGACCGATGAAGCTGTGCATGAACTGATGCAAGCGCATGTTCCGATTCTTGCCGGGACTGACGCCCCAGTGCCAGGCTCTACCTATGGTGCCTCCTTGCACGGGGAGATGGAAATGCTGGTACGAGATGGATTGACGCCCATGCAGGCGCTTGTCGCCGCGACGTCTGCGGCTGCAAAATGCTTTTCCCTTCTTGATCGGGGATCGATTCGTCCCGGTCTGCGCGCTGATCTTGTTTTGGTGCAGGGAGACCCAACTAAGGACATTCTGGCGACACGGAATATCGTTGGCGTTTGGAAACGTGGAGTTCGAGTGCAGCGCTGAAGATGAGCCAACCTCGAAGCGTACAAGAACGCGCTTGACAATTCGCTTTTTATTCGCCTAAGCTTTCTCCGCTCGAATTGAACCAACACTTGGGAGGTTGCGATGTCCATTGCCGAAATGCTGCTACCGGAATTTGACACTGAGCTCGCTAATACGCGCAAAACGCTGGAACGTGTGCCCGCAGATAAGTGGGATTGGAAACCGCATGAGAAGTCTGGCACGCTCGGCTGGCTGGCGGGTCACGTGGCGTCTCTTCCTCATTTCACGATCACAACCATTCAAACGCCGAAGCTCGAAATCGAAGGCTCGACATTTCCCAGCGTGAAAACGCACGCGGATCTTCTGCCAACACTCGATTCCATGGCCAAAGAAGCGCGTACGGCGCTGGCAGGCGTCACTGACACACAAATGAAAGAAATCTGGACACTCACTTGGAAGGGCGACGTGATTTTCTCGATGCCGCGCTACGAAGTGCTGCGCGTTTCCTGTTTCAATCACATTGTTCACCATCGCGCACAGCTTACGATGTATCTCCGGCTGCTGAATGTTCCGATACCGGGGCTTTACGGCCCTTCTGCCGACGAGCAGTAGATTGTTTTTGCTGTCCGGCGTGGTCAATCGGCAGTGAATTTCGCAAATCGCTATAATGGGTGTTCATCCTTCCGGAGGCACGTATGGAAACCCCCGTTATCTTGTCTGCAGTTCGCACGCCCGTTGGAAAATTTCAGGGCGGGCTTGCCGGATTTTCCGCGCCCGAACTTGGCGGCAAAGTTGTCGCGGAAGCGGCGCGCCGCGCTGGAATTGACCCAAAACAAATTGACGAAGCGATTCTGGGCAATGTTGTGCAAGCGGGGCTAGGACAGAACCCGGCGCGACAGGCGGCGCTGAAGGGCGGCTGCGACCCTCGCGTAGCGGCGATGACCATTAATAAGGTCTGCGGTTCGGGGCTGAAAGCTGTAGCGCTTGCAGCACAAGCGGTGCAAACCGGCGAATCGGAAATTGTTGTCGCGGGTGGCATGGAGTCCATGTCCAATTGCCCGTATCTTTTGCCGAATGCTCGCACCGGCTACCGTCTCGGCGATCAAAAAGTCGTGGATAGCATGATTCACGATGGCTTGTGGGACGCGTATGAAGATTTTCACATGGGAATTACTGGCGAACTTGTCGCAGAGAAATATGGCATTGGCCGCGAAGAACAGGACAAGTTCTCCGTGGATTCGCATCGCAAAGCCGTACACGCGCGTAAGTCCTGCTTTTTCGAAGCTCAGATTTTGCCGATCGAAGTTCCGCAGAAAAAGGGCGATCCGCTGGTCATTAAATATGACGAATCGCCGCGCGAGGATACTTCGATGGAAGCTCTGGCGAAACTGAAACCTGCGTTCAAGAAAGATGGTACGGTCACGGCGGGAAATGCGCCTGGCACGAATGACGGCGCCGCCGCGCTTATTGTGACGAGCGAACGTGTGGCGCAAAGTCTCGGCAAGAAGCCAATCGCGCGCATCGTCGCACAAGCCGTTAGCGGCGTTGAGCCGAAGTGGGTAATGATGGCTCCGGTGGACGCCGTCGACAAATTGTTGAAAAAAACCGGATGGGATCGGGACAAGGATGTGGATCTCGTCGAATTGAACGAAGCGTTCGCTGTTGCCGCTATTGCGGTGACAAGCCAGCTAAGACTGAATCCGGAAAAAGTGAATGTGAATGGAGGCGCTGTGGCAATCGGGCATCCCATCGGCGCGAGCGGCGCACGCATTCTCGTCACATTGCTCTACGAATTGGAGCGCCGAAATCTGAAACGCGGCATTGCGGCGCTCTGCCTCGGCGGCGGCAATGCGGTTGCGCTTGCAGTGGAGAGATATTGAAAAAGTTTTCCGGCGGCGGAGAAATGAGTCTCCGAATGCGAAATAGGCTGTCTTTCCATGCTGTTTTTCTACCTTTGTGTGCCTGTTTGCTTTCTTGTGCGCAGCGATCGCTGGCAGACGATGCCGCGGTGTCCGTCAAAGCGGGCGGGATCGAGTTCAAACACGAACCGCGCATATCCATGGAAAAGGAAGTCCTGAGAATCAGCCGGGAGAAAGTGGCTGTTGACTACGAATTCCTGAACGAATCTGACGAGGACATCACCATACACATAGGTTTCCCTGTGCCCCCGATGAGCGTTTTTGATTCCGAATGTGGGCCTCGATCCACGTTTAATGATTTCAGGTTGTGGGTGGATGGACAGGAAATTCACTACGAAACCGAAGATCGCGCGAAGCTTGGACAAACGGATTACACGCTGCTGATTCGCGACTTGGGCATCAATGTTGCGACATTTGGTGATTACTGGGGACCGGCGGGAAAGTGTGATGGCAGCAATTTCCGGCTGTCGCCGCAGCAAGTACAGAAGCTTGCTCCGCACGAACTTCTTGACAAAGATGGTGTACCGCAATGGGCTGTCCATCGGCTGTTTCATTGGACGCAAGAATTTCCTGGGCGGAAAACCGTCCACATTCGGCATGAATACCGTCCAGTCATTGGGTATCAGTATGCTTCGTTGAAAGATCTAGAACCCACCGCCAATCAGAGGCGGGTCTTAGAAGCTCAAGAAGGATCACGCAAAGGGCTGGACAAGAAATTTGAACTCGGGATGCTGGAGCCTATTCAGAACGCCTGCTTGGAACCAGGGCTTTTAAAGGCCCTTAGGAAGGACTATGCCGTTGCATATCCGACGGAGGCAGTAAGAGCGGCAGCCGGTGATTATGTGGATACGAACTGGGTGGATTTTGTCCTCAAGACTGCGAATTTCTGGAAGACACCAATAAAGGAATTTGAGCTAATCGTAGAAAAGCCCAATCCCAGTTTCGGGAAGTCTTGGTATATAAGCTTTTGTTGGAACGGCGAAATTCAGAGAGACGGTTCAGGACGATTCGTGGCAAGAGCGAAAAATTTCGTGCCGCAGAACGATTTGACGATCATGTTTTTGCGGGTACATCCGCCGGAATCGATGTCCATTTTGAATTAGAGCGAAGACAGGACCGAACACTTCCAGGCAGTTGATTATTTGGTGGCTGTTAAGCAGCAGGAGGCCCTTATGAACCGTGCGGCCATTGGCTTTCGGGTTCACTCCGGCTGGGCCGCGATGGTAGTTGTTTCGCTAGAGAAGGGCGAACCAGTTGTTCTTGAACGACGCAAACTTCTACTCGTAAAAACTTTTAGCTACACATTTCGCCAGCCGTATCACACCGCAGAAAAGATGCCGCTCGGCGATGCCGCGGAATTTGTGCGCAGCGTAGAAAAGGAATCGCGCGAACTAGCGCTGGCGGGAATTCGTCCATTACGAAAAGAACTCGAAAAATTGGGCTACAAAGTTTGCGGATGTAGTTTGCTGCTAGCATCCGGCCGCGCATTACCCGAGTTTGAAAAAATTCTTGCCTCGCACGCGCTGATTCACACCGCTGACGGAGAACTCTTCCGCGAATCGATTCGCCATTCCTGCGAACGCGCAAAACTTCCGCTCACGGCCATCAGGGAACGCGATCTTCTCGCGGCCGCGTCAAAGCGTTTGAACAAGCGGCCCGAGTTCCTGAATCGCCAAGTCGCTGCGCTCGGCAAATCGCTTGGCCCACCGTGGACTGCTGACGAAAAGCTCTCCGCTCTGGGTGCTTGGCTCGTTCTAGCTAGCTAGCAATGCCTTCTGTCAATTCCGCTCTGGCCGATTTCAAATCCGTTGCGCAGTACGGACAGAACTTGTCTGTCTCCGCGATTTCCTTTTTGCAATTCGGACAAGAGGGATACAAATTGCACTGGCAGTTAGGGCAAAAATTGAAGCGCGGGCCGACAGGAGCAGCACAGCGTGGGCACGGATAGGGCAATGGGTCGCGCACCAGCAGATAAATAATGAGCCCGATGATGCCGCCTTGTACCGGCGAAAGAATCAATACAAGCAGTGTCCACAACGTCGAGTTCATGCCGCGTCGCTTCGCGTCCTGATTCACGTAGCCCAGCATGAACAGCATCAGCGCACTCACCAGCGCCATCACAGTGACGATGCCCGCCATCGCCAAAGACGCCATCGCCGGATTGTCTCTGTACTGCCACGGGAACATCTCGTTTCCGTAGGGGTTATGTCGGAACGAAAGATTGACGGTAATGGCGATGACCAGCGCGATTACGTAAAGCACCGCCACCAACCCCATCAGCCACTTCGGGACGATCATGAATTCAGTCCAGAATTTCGGACGTTCTTTTTTTCGGCGCAGGCGAATCAGACGCATCCGTTCATCCCACGCGCTCGGTGTTTGTCCTGTGTAGCTCATCGTCGTCCTCTATACTGCGAAATTTACTCGGCCTCTCGCTGCGTTTTTTCTTTCTGGATCACCACTGCTCCCGTGACCAGCAATCCCGGCACAAGCCACCACAGCGCCATTCCCGAGATCAAAACTACTTTTGGCAAACCAAATTCGTTTCCGACCCACTCAAAGCCGCTCCAAACCAACGGCGCAGTCGCTACGCCAATCATCCAGGAAATTGCAACAAGCGCCCAAAGCAGCCTTCGGCCCGGTTCCCGCTCGTTTAATTCATCAGCGCGCAATCGAACGCGCAGTTGGGTACGGCTCGCCAAGTTTCTTGGCAATTCGATTTGTGTTGAACGCAGCACGGAAAGCGCCGCTCCCGTCTGGGCGTCCACCGCCGAGCACAGGTCGCATTCAACGAGATGAGCCGCGAGCCACGACTGCTCGTCCGCGGAAACGCCTTCGATGCGCCGCTGTGCTATCAATTGTTGTGCGCGTTCGTGCGTGTTGTTGCTCATGCCGCGCCTCCCTGTATCGCGCCGCGAAGCGCTTCCAGCCCGCGATAGAGCCGTGACTTCACGGTAGAAATCGGCGTGCTAAGGACGCCAGCAATTTCTTCCAGCTGCATCTCTTCCTGAAAACGCAGGACGAGCACCTCGCGATAGACGACCGGAATTTTCGTGAGCGAAAATTGAATGCCTTCGCGTTGCTCTTCATTCAAAAAAGTTTCGAGCGGCGTCGCGCTTTTTTCGTCCTTCACGTCGAAGGAGGTTTCTTCTTCCGGGCCGCTGAGCGATTCGAGGCTTTGCGGTTTCTTCCGCCGGTGCCAATCGAGCACAAGATTGCGAGCAATGGTAAAAAGCCACGCTTCAAATTTCCATTTGCCGTCGTACTGCGCGCCGCGCTCCAGCACGCGCACCCAAGTTTCCTGGAAAAAATCTTCGGCGCGTTCGCGATTTCCGGTGAGATGAACCAAATAGCGGAACAGCCGGTACTGATACTGCTCGATCAGCAGGTCGAGCAGTTTCGGGTCGCGCTGCTTCAGGCCGCGCGAGATGGATTTTGTGTCATCGGTCATCAGGCTGGAAAAGCGGAGCCCCGTCTTAAAGGGAGCCGCCCAGGTCATAGAACTTGCCGTTGAAAAGGTCGCGCTCATTCTACAAGGGATACGATTATGGTGGACAGAAAGACGCAGGCCGTGCACATGGAGCTAAAGCCTGTGTTGCTGTACACTTACGGCGATGCTGTATTGCCCTAAATGCGGCGCGGAATATCGGGAAGGCTACTCTTCTTGTTCCGACTGCCATGTACTGTTGGTGCGCGAGCGGCCGCGCAGTTACGAGCAGGAATCCTTGCCCGAGCCTGGTGACCCCAATAAAGATCCGTTTCGTTCAATCTGGTACGGAAATTCAGTCCGCTATGCGCAGGAATACGGGAAGCTTTGTGAACAAGCCGAAATTCCTTACAAGTTGATTCAGCGGGAAGACCACCTATTTAACTTGATCAGCCAGCCAAAATTTGAAGTTGCGGTCCCATCTTCTTTCTACGAACGCGCGAAGCGCGCCATCGCGGAAAAGTATGGAACTGACGAGGAGTACCCCGAGCTTGATGAGAATGAGGAAGTGCCTTTGCCTGAATTTGATTATCCCGGTGAGGCGCCTCGCGGGAAAATGTCCCGTTACGATCCTCAAAACTGGTTTCCCGAAGACGCGACAGTCGAAGTTTGGAGCGGGCATTCTTTAGATATTAAAGAAGTGATTGATATGTCGTTGCGCGAGCACGACATTCTCTCCCGCTGGGAAGCGGGCGAAGAAAAGTCGGCTGTTTTTGTTCAGCCTGAGGATGCAACTCGCGCGAAAGAAATCATCCACCAGATCCTTGACACCACAGCAGACTAGTTTCCACGAATTTTGCGCTACGGTTTCTTCGCTGATGGAACAGTAGTCGAGGGAATTGGGCTGACCGGCTTGATGGGTTGCGACGGATTTGTGCGAGTGTCAATGATGCTGACCGAGACGGTTGCCGAGGCGTGAGGTGCATCGGTTTGTTTGGCGATAACCACGACGTGCTTCGTTCCTTTGCTGTCTATGGGCGAGATGAGCGGTGCGTGGAACGAACCGTCAGTGACGCTGCCAGCTGGCGCAGTCCAGGTGATTGCTTGCGAGCAGGATGCAGGAACGACCTCTGCCTTAAATATCGCCGTACTGCCGGGAAGCATGGTGTGACTAGCCTGCGTGATCACAACTTTGCAAGGCGCGGCACCCGCAAACACGGGCGCAGCCAAACAGATCGCCAATGCGAGCATTTCTTGGAGTTTCATGGAGCACCTCGAATGACGTTGCTAAATCCGATGCGTGGTAATTAGCGAGAGTTGTCGACTCCATGGTTGACCTAGTAGCAGTTCGTCGCCATTCGCTCCGACTGCCACTGACTTATTTTTATAGTAAACTCAGCGCGATATGTTTTGCCCCTTCTGCAAAGCGGAATACCGGGCGAATTTCACGAAGTGTTCCGACTGTTCCATTTCGTTAGTTGAGTCTTTACCTAGGGACGCATCTGATCCCAGCTTCATGGTCTTGCTTTGGAACGGTGAAAGCCTCGAGTTTCTGGAAGCCGTGTGCGCGGAGCTGGATAAGGCCGCTATTTCTGTGGCCACACCGCACGTTGATGTTTTACTGAGAGACCCCGCCGATCGCTATCACCTGAAACATCTGAAGACATTCCGGTACGTTCTCGGTGTCTCCAAGCGAGATTTTTCTACAGCACGAGAAATTCTAGAGTCAGTCGCAGAAAATAGCCCCACTTTGAATCTTCCGCTCCCGCCAACCGCTGCCTATCCCGAACCATTCGACGAACGGCTGACCGCGCCTCAGCGCAAGAAATCTGATGTATCACTCGATGCGACTAAGGCTGTTTATTCGTCCGATGATTTGCCGTCAGTAGAATTTTTGGAAGCGAGCCTCGATGTTTTGGACATTCCATTCCGTCGAGTTGGCCTCGAAAGTGGCGTATACGAAGTTCAAGTTTGTGCCAATGACGAAGCTGCAGCGCAGCAACTCGTTGAAGAAATTGGCCGCGGAACCTCGACACAGGCGGCTGCCGCAGCGCGCGAGGATGCGCTGTTGCAAGATGAACCTCCGAAGAGCTATTTCTTAGCCTGGTTTCTTCCGGCGATATACTGGTTCGTATTTTATTTCGTGATTGTTTTTAGCGATAACGCAAGATCTGATGGTGCCGCTGGACTGTTCGGTTTTCTATTGAGCGTAATGGAAGCGATCTCGGTTGTCGGATCTTTCTGGATGGTTTATCAGGCGCTTCGCTATGAGGTAAGGTCGGTTCGCTATTGCATGATGGCGCTGGTTCCTCTCACATGCATCTGGTATTACGTGGAGCGCTACAGCGTTCGCAAAGGAGAACAACGGCTGCCCATTGCGGCCCGTCTGCGCACGCATCGTCCGCCGGCTTCTTGACCTCACTTCGGGCGCGGTGCATTCTGTCAGCCCGTGGATTTAGAAACTTCGAGACGCTTTGAGGCATTCCTTGGCCAACAATTCCGTAGAACAAATTAGGACTGTAGCTGTGCTCGGCGCGGGCACGATGGGTAACGGAATTGCGCATGTCTTTGCGCGCGCTGGCTACAAAGTGATTTTGCGGGATGTGGAGCAGCGCTTTCTTGACCGCGCGATGGACACGATCAGCAAGAATCTTGATCGTGAAGTGAAAAAGGGAAAACTCGACGAAGCGGGGAAGGGAAGCACCCTTGCAAATCTTCGTGCGGTGACGGAGATGTCCGCTCTTGCCATTGCGGATTTTGTCGTAGAAGCCGTACCTGAAAAAATCGAGATCAAGCGGGCGGTTCTTTCGGAAGCGGACAAAATTCTTCGCGATAGCGTAGTCATCGCGTCCAATACTTCTTCCATTTCCATGAGTGCTCTCGCAGCGCTTACCAAGCGGCCTGACCGATTCGTCGGGATGCACTTCATGAATCCTGTGCCGGTGATGCAACTCGTCGAAGTGATTCGCGCGCTGCAAACGAGCGACGAGGCGTTTCAATTGACGATGGAGCTTTCGAAAAAATTGGGGAAGACGCCGGTCGCGGTGAACGACGCGCCGGGGTTCGTTTCAAACCGCGTTCTCATGCCGCTCATCAACGAAGCAGCATATTGCGTGATGGAAAGCGTCGCCACGCCCGAAGCGGTGGACGCAGTGATGAAGCTCGGAATGAACCATCCAATGGGTCCGCTCGAACTCGCCGACTTCATCGGCTTGGACGTCTGTGTGGACATTCTCCACGTCCTGCAGGAAGGGCTCGGTGATCCCAAATACCGTGCTTGCCCGCTGCTCAAAAAATATGTCGCTGCCGGCTGGCTTGGCCGCAAATCCGGCCGCGGGTTTTACGCTTATCCCTGATTTGCAATCTATTAGGGCTTCGCAAAACCCATGAAACCAGAGAAACTCACCAAAGAAGAGGTTGCGAAGATACTCGAGGATTTCTTGAACGGCACAGGAGATGAATGGGCGTGGGACGACTTCATGTCCTTTCCAATTGAGAATGAATACCTGGAGAGCATCAGGTTGCGCTGCTCAGGTCTAGATTCCGAGTTTCCTGCGACGCAGAAAGGTCACTACTGCAACCAGGAAGGCTTGGAAGTGATTAAAAGTTACGTTTCGGCGCTTCGCTTTGGGAGCCAAGGCGAACAATAGGCGAAAATAATGTTTGCTTTTTATTCGCCTTCTTGCTATTTTTCTCCTCGGCGTTTTCAACAGGTGCCTGATGTGCTCCGCTTCGACCCTAGCCATAAGCTGCCCGGAACATGCTAGGCTCGAAAGCGAGTTCCAGGAGGCGCGCGACCGTATGCGAAACCTTATGCGGCTTCGCAAACTTTCGCCCTCCGAGGAGCGGCAACTGGCGGACAAGGTGGCCATGGCCATCGCCCGCTTGAAGGAGCATCTTGCCGAGCACCGTTGCCAGCGCTGGTAGTACCCAGAAAGGCCTAGCGCGAAGATATAACAAATGGTAAAGTCCCTCTTCCGCTATGTCCCTGGCAGCACGGTTCGGCCCCTGAGGGTAAATTTCCCAATTTCCTCCACCGAGGTATGACATGGCAGACGAAAAAGCAAAACTTCTGGAAGCGGCAATCTCTCAAATTGAAAAGTCTTACGGCAAGGGCAGCATCATGCGGCTCGGCAGCAAGGACGTCCTTGTCCCAGTGAGCGTCATCCCAACCGGGTGTCTCTCCATTGACGCCGCGCTCGGTGTTGGCGGCCTTCCCCGCGGACGAGTTATCGAAATCTACGGCCCGGAATCCGGCGGTAAGACCACGCTGACCCTTCATGTGATTGCCGAAGCGCAGAAGCTCGGCGGCCAGGCGGCCTTCATTGATGCCGAGCACGCGCTTGATCCCATCTATGCGCGCAAGCTCGGCGTGGACGTGGATAATCTACTCGTCTCGCAGCCAGATCATGGCGAGCAAGCTTTGGAAATCGCAGAAACGCTGATCCGTTCGGGCGGTGTGGATGTGGTTGTCATTGACTCTGTTGCGGCGCTCGTTCCCAAGGCCGAACTCGAAGGTGACATGGGCGATCCATCGATGGGCTTGCAAGCGCGCTTGATGTCGCAAGCCTTGCGCAAACTCACAGCGATTGTCTCGAAGTCGCGCACTTGCCTCATCTTCATCAACCAGATTCGCGAAAAGATAGGCGTGATGTTTGGCAATCCGGAAACGACCACCGGTGGCCGCGCGCTCAAGTTCTACGCATCAATGCGTGTGGACATCCGCCGTATCCAGGCCATCAAGGACGGCGATAAAGTCGTCGGCTCACGCACGCGCGCGAAAGTCGTGAAGAATAAAGTCGCGGCGCCGTTCCGCGAAGCAGAATTCGACATTCTTTATGGCGAAGGAATTTCGCGTGAAGGCGATTTGATCGATCTCGGCGTGGACAAAGGAATTCTGGAAAAGTCCGGCACTTGGATCAGCTTCGGCGGCGAGCGCATGGGCCAGGGCCGCGAAAACGCACGCACGTTCCTTAGGGAAAATGCGGACATTCGCGAAAAACTGGAAAACGCTCTGCGCAAGAAGCTCGAAATTCCCGGACCGAACAGCAATGCAGCCCCCAGCGCACCCAATGGGGCAAACGGCGTCCTGCATAACGAAAAGCCTGCCGCTCACGCTGCTGCCGCAGCTTCCGCCAGTGCGAATCGCCCTGCAAAGCCTGCTAATAGTAGGTAGCAAGGCTATTTGGTAGCTTCGACATCATGGCTCAATAGGGCGCGGCTCACGTCGCGCCCTCTCTTTTTTGACCCAAAACCGACCACCTGGCCAGCCGCCTTGGGCGAATCCTGCCCCTGCGGTCAGCTATTCAAAATAAAGCACATAACTCGTACTAGGCCCACTTCGCTATTGTGTGGGCAAACCTTTTCTCATTACACTATGTCTCATAGTGAGAGTTTGTGTTTCGTTCGGGTACACGGGCCCCTCACTTGCGGCATCTAACTTCTTTATTGTTAACACGCCGCGATTTGGCTGTAGGAATGCAATTTCATTTTGGCGTCGCGCTGAGACGCGCGGATGCAACGGAAATTCGTTGACTCCACAGCGTGTGTGAAGTACAAAGCGCGATTCGCCGGAATAACGATAACTTCAAAGTTGCGAAAGACCAGCTCAGGGGCACCTCGAATGACGAAGACCAGCGGACTCGGAAAAACATCACTCGCGATTTTCCTCTCCGCTTGTTGTGTGCTTCCTGCTCCTGCTTCCGCGGCTACGCCTTCCGGTAAACCGAAGGCTGTGCGATCGACGCGCCATCGATACGTGCCGCGCGAAAAAGCGGTTGATCCGACTCTCGGAGACATTACTGATTTTGACGATCCGATAGTTCGCGCCGCGGCTGTCGATGCGCTCGGCAAATACAATGGGTCCGTCGTTGCGGTCGATCCGAATTCGGGCCGTATCCTGGCCGTCGTGAATCAGAAAATGGCGTATTCCGATGGCGCTATTCCTTGCTCCACCATCAAGCCGACTATCGCTCTTGCTGCCCTTGAAGAAAATGTCATCACGCGCGATACGATGCTGAAGGTCGGCCGCCGCAAATACATGAATTTGACTGAAGCGATGGCGCACTCGAACAACGTTTTCTTCGAGCAGCTTGGCCAGCGCATGGGTTTTGAAACGGTTTCGAAGTATGGACGCTTGCTGGGGCTTGGCGAACTTGCAGGCTACAACTTGAACGACGAACGCCCCGGTGCGTTTCCGATGGCTCCTCCGCAAAAAGGCGGCGTCGCCCGCATGTCCAGCTTTGGTGAGGGCATTCAAGTCACTCCGTTCCAGCTTGCGTCGCTCGCAGCAGCGTTCGCGAACGGTGGCACACTTTATTACTTGCAATATCCGCAGCTCAGCCAGCCTGGGCAGGAAGTTCCGGCATTTGAGCCGCGCATCAAGCGTGAACTCAATATTGCTCCATTGCTTCCTGAGCTTCGCGAAGGGATGTTGGCCGCCGTGCTCTACGGCACGGGCAAGCGCAGTTTCGATGTAGGCGGCGATGAACTACCCGCAGGCAAGACTGGGACTTGCTCCGACGATCAATCTCATGTCGGCTGGTTTCTCTCTTACGCCGACGAAGCTCATCCGAAAATCGCTCTTGCCGTGTTGATTCGCGGCCGCTCTTCTCTTATCAAAGGTCCGCTCGCAGCTGGAGTCGCTGGCCGCATCTATCGGCGCCTCCGCGAACAAAATTATTTCGCGAGCCTTCCTCCGCGCGCTCAACTTCTCTCCGGACGATAAAACCACCTCTACTGCCAGATAACCAAACGCCTTCCTAGGCCCCCACTTAATTTCCCTTGCCTCATAGTCGATTATCGATATACTGATGCTCGACTGCCATGCCAAAACGTAAACTTGACCCGCTACCTTCTGCTGCCTTCCAAATACTCCTCGCTCTTGTCGGTGAGGATCTCCACGGTTACGGGATCATGCGCCAGGTTGCGGAACAGACCGAAGGCCGTATGCGCCTCGGTCCTGGCACGCTCTACAGTTCCATTCGTGTGCTGCTCGAAGAAGGCTTGATCGAAGAGCTCAAGCCGGGCGACGATGCTGATTCCGGCGATGAGCGGCGCCGTTACTATCGGCTTACTTCCGCCGGACGCAAGCTCGCCCGTTCGGAAGCAGAACGGCTCGCGGATCTCTTGCGCGTGGCTCGCGCAAAAAAGATCTTAAGGGGGCGTTATGTCTGAAAAGATCTATGCCTTTTTCCTGCGCCTATATCCCACCCATTTCCGTGAAGAATACGGTGACGAGGCCCTGCAGCTTTTTCGCGATCGCTCCCGCGATGAGCGCGGTTTTTTCCCGCGCCTTCGCCTCTGGCTTGATGTGTTCTTCGACGTGACGATTTCTCTTCCACGCGAGTATTTTCATCTGCCGTGGCCGCGCGTTGCCGCGCCGGCCCCGCAGCGTCTCAATGAATTTCCTGCGTTTTACGTTTTCCAGAATGAGTCGCCCCGTCCCAGTGCGCTCTTGGTTGGTGGCGCGCTGTCGCTTGTGGCACTCACAACCTGCTGGGTTTCGCTGAATCGAGTTCACCGCTCGGAGGATTCTGTTTCCTCCCGGTTTTCTGATTCGCGCGCCGCGAGCAGCGCTACGAAAGATTCATACCGTTCGGAATCCGCGGTATCTGCGCCTCGAGCCGCCGCTTCTGAATCTGGCCGCGCTCTTACCGCCAGCACTTTGAATCCGGCCGAACGCAGACGCATTGTTTCAGGAACCGCCGAAAATCTGAAGCAACACTATTTCGATCGCGCCTCCGCGCAAAAAACGGCCGACTTGTTGATGGTCAGCGAACGGCGCGGCGAATACGACGCCGTCCCGGACCGGGCAGCTCTTGCTGCGGTCCTCACGCAACAGATGCGCGAAACAACGGGCGATCCAAATCTGAGCCTCGACTATTTCGAATCCCCTCTTCCGCAACAACCGGCGTCGCAGACGCCCGAAGCTCTCACCGCCTACCGCGAAAACATGAGACAGCAGAATTGCACGTTCGAAAAGGTAGAAATCTTGCCGCGCAACATCGGATATCTCAAACTCAATTCGTTCCCCGACCCGGAAGTGTGCCGTGTTGCTGCGATGGCCGCCATGACGTACGTCAATCATGCCGACGCGCTAATTTTTGATTTGCGCGACAATCGCGGCGGCTTCCCCGAAACGGTTCAGCTCTTCGGCTCATATCTCTTCGACCATCCCGAATATTGGTACAACCCGCGCGAAAACACGACCGGCCGATCCTGGACTCATTCCCCAGTCGTCGGAAATAATCTCGCAGACAAGCCTGTCTATGTTTTGACCTCTGCGGCGACCGCTTCTGGCGCCGAACAGTTTTGTTACGACTTGAAAATGTTGAAGCGAGCGACGCTCATCGGGGAAACGACCGCGGGCGCTGCGCACTCCGGCGTCTGGCATCGGCTCGACGATCATTTCGGAATGGGCATTCCAGAAGTCAAGGCTATCAATCCGTACTCCTCGAACGACTGGGCCGAAATCGGCGTCGAACCGGACGTCAAAGTTTCCGCTCCCAACGCCCTGGACGTCGCGCTCAAGCTCGCGAAGAACAAACTGCAGAAGAAGTAAGCTCGACTTAGTCTTTTCGAACGGACAGAGACACGCGAAATCACTATCGGTTCACAACCTTCAAGGGAACACGTGAGAAGTCACCGTCCGGCGGCAGAATTAGAAGTCCCGCAAAGCGCGACTATTTGGCTTCGATTAAAATGTTCTGCCAGCGGAGCCGTGGATTTTTTCGAGTGCCTGTTCCGAAACAATGGAAAATGGTTCTTTGACGTATGGCTCCCTTGAGACTAAATAGTTGGTGCGTTAGCCTGAACTGTTCCGCTGCGAGTGGCGTCTGGGGGGAAAGTGAATCGTAAGTTCATCATCGTACTGGTCGCCGTGTTTCTTGCCGGCGGCGCTACGCTTGCATATGCATTCCAGCAACGACTGAAAACAACCGCGGATTTTGATCGCGAGCTAAGACTTTGCCAAGAGCAAGCCGCAACCATCCGTGAGAACACTGTCGTTCCGACGGATCAGCGTGTCCGCGCCGGAGAGAATTTCTCCGCAGTGTTGCAGAAGTTTGGTCTTTCGCCGGAAGAAGCAGCAGGGGCGTCCGCTGCGGCGCAGCGGACATTCAATCTGCGGCAAGTGCGTGCGGGAAATACGATTACTGTGGGACGTTCCGTAGAAGGTAGGCTGCGCGAAATCGATTACAAGATTGACTCAGACCGCATGCTCAAGATCATTCCGGAGGACAGTGGGTATTCCGCGCAAATCCGGGAGATCCCCTCGCATACCGAAGTTGTTGCGGTGAGCGGCACGCTTGAGGATTCGCTTTTCAACGCCGTGGAAGATGCTGGAGAAACCGCCGAGCTGGCGATGCGCCTTTCCCAGATTTTTGGCTACGACCTAGATTTTTACACCGATCCGCGCAAAGGCGATACATTTCGCGTCGTGCTCGAAAAAAGAAAATATACAAACGGACAAACTGCTGCATATGGAAGAATTTTTGCAGTAGAGTACAACAACGGCGGAAGAAAATATCAGGCGCTGCTATTTCACGATCCGGCCGGGCAACCCGGTTATTATACCGCAGACGGGAAATCCCTCCAGAAAGCGTTCTTGCGTTCTCCTTTGAAATTCGGCGCGCCGGTGACTTCGCACTTCAGCAAGGCGCGATTCCATCCGATTTTGAAAACGTACCGGGCGCACATGGGAACGGATTACGGCGCTCCGATCGGTACTCCTGTGCAAACGATTGGGAGTGGCAAAGTGGTCTTTGCGGGACGCAAGGGCGGCGAAGGAAATATGGTGCAGGTTACGCACGCGAACGGTTACGAGACGATGTACCTGCATCTTTCGAGGATGTTTGTACATCCGGGCGAGCGCGTTGAAATCGGCAAAACGATTGGGCTTGTCGGTAGTACGGGACTCTCCACCGGCCCGCATCTCGATTTTCGTATTTTGCAAAAAGGACAGTACAAGAATTTTGAGAAGCTGGGATTGCCGCCGTCTGATCCCGTTTCCAAGAAAAACTGGCCGGAGTTTGCGGAACTCCGCGAAAAGTGGCTACCGCTCTTGAAGAATCCTGAGTTACTGCAGGCCAACTCTGGTACGAACGGGGCCGCGGCAAGTGCGATGGCAGCCGGTCCCTCTCAGTAGATAACTGGCATGCGGGCGTAGTCAGCCGCGCTAACTTCTTCCTGCACTCGGAGTACGAGGAGCGTGCGGTCATCGTGGGGCGGAGCGGTGCCGCTGAATTCGTCGGTAGCCAACAAAATCGCCCCGGAAATGTCTTCGACGGAATCGGTCGGCGAAGTCTTTGAAAGAATAGAAAAAAGGCGCTCGCTACCGAACTCCTCGTTTTGTGGATTTTCCGATTCGACGATGCCGTCCGAAGCGAAGACAAGAAGATCGCCCTGCTGCAAATCAAGAGTAAGGATTTCGTAGTCTATTTCCGGAAGCAGGCCGAGCGGCACGCCTTCTATCACCAGCTCTTCCACTTTTCCGTTTCTGACAAGAATTGGGTGCGGCGCGCCGGCGCTCGCAAAAGTAAGTCTGCGCGCATCGGCTTCGTAGAGCGCAAAAAGCATGGCAACGAAGCGCGCGTCAAGCCGCGCAGCGTAAAGCCGCCCATTCAGCATCTTCAGCATTTCCGCCGGTGGACAGGGATGCTCGACGACATGCTCGCGCAAAATGCCAATGGCGAGCGAGCCGAAGAGCGCGGCTGGAGTTCCTTTTCCGGAAACATCGCCGAGCACGAGGGCAAGCTTGCCATTGCCGTAGGGAAGAAAATCGTAGAAGTCACCGCCTAGTTCACGTGCGGGAACGTAGGACGCAGCGATGTCGAGACCAGGAACTTCGCGCGCGCCTCGGGGCAAGAGCTGGCGCTGAATTTCGCGCGCAGTGTCGAGTTCGCTGAGGAGACGCTGTTCGTTACGGCGCGCTTCCTCATAGAGACGAGAATTTTCGAGTGCTATAGCGATGAACGCGGAGAGGGCCGAGAGCAAGCGTTCGTGCTCTGAAGTGAATGCCTGGGGTTCGGCGGATTCGAGATCGAGAACGCCGATGAGTCGATCCTGCAACAGCAGGGGGACGACAAGTTCCGAGCGGACGCCTTGGCTCGTTTCACAGTGGATGTAGCGCGGGTCCAATCGAACGTCAGGAATACTCAGAGTTCTGCGGGACTCGGCTGCGGTGCCAGTGATCCCTTCGCCAAGTTTTACACGAAAGCGCGCGGGAATAGTGTCCTCGTAATGCATGGCGAAGACGCCTTCGAGGAGCTGCGTTTTTTCGTTCCATAGCATTACGGTGAAGACGTGATAGTTGACGAGCTTCTTGACGTGCTGCGCGATGCTGCGAAGAAGAGTTTCGCGGTCGAGGATCGCGGTAAGTTCACGGCTAATGTCGTAAAGGAGCGTGAGAGTTTTTGCCTGCTCGGGAAAAGAAAGAAAAAGAGACTGCGGCACCGGGTCGGCTTCACCGAAGAAGGGGAGCTGTGCGAGTTTTGCGGACTCTTCCATTGGCCTAGATGTCTCGAGTCTATTTTGACTTAGATGCGGAAGGATGCAAGGAGGAGACAGCGAGCGGTGGGTGGTGACCGGTAGCCAGCGCCCTATTACCGGTGAACTGAGAAGAGCAAGGCATGAAGATTTATGGTTAATAGATCAATGCTCTCGCTCACCCAAAGGAAAGGGATGGCCCTATGGTTCTGGGTTTAGTTGACTTGGGGAAGAGGTTGAGCCAGAATCCGCCCAACCAGTGAGTGGGCTAGGTCAACAACGCGAAGGACATTTGAATGTTCGATAAGACTGGCAAGTCAGAAGAGTCTACGGAGAGGCCGGACGAAAAGTCCGACGAAAAAGCCACAGTAACCCTGCCCGGGAAGGTGGAAAAAATAATTCCATCCATCGTGCCCAGCGATCCTGACAAAGTGCAAATAACCGTGGAAGGCGCCGAAGATTTGTATAAAGAAATTCGAGTCGACAATGTTCTGATCGATGAAAAAGGCGCTGAGGTAGAGCTGAAAAAAGGCGCAGATGTAGAAATCACAATCGCAGCAGATCCGGAAGCAGTGACCGACAAGAACCCACGGAAGAAGTAAGAAAGCGTTCTATTCCCGCCTTCAGCCAGTCAAAATTCAATCAGTACCACGCGGATTTCATACGGCCCATAAGTGGGTTCTATTCTCTTTGGAACGCAGAGGCAGATTCCAGCCGGTAACGAGGCATATCAAAAAGAAAAGAGCGATGGAGAGGTTTGTGGAACCGCCGGAGAGGATGGCGCCGAGGGGGGCAGGAATTTTGTCCGTGAACGTGGAGAGAAGGATCAAGACGCCTGGATTGAAAAGTGCGGTCCAGCGCGGATAGTTGGTTTTGCGGAAAAGGACAAGGAAGAAGAGAAGAAGTGCGCCGAGGTAGCCTGGAATGGCGCCGAGATTGTAAGCAAGTGTCCAGTAAGAAGTGATGGAAGCGATGAGGTCAGAGCAGGGTGCAGGCTGAGCGGAACAATACTTTAGGGAAAGACCGCGGGCGGTCCAGAGAGTGTGAATGGCGCTGCCAAAGATCATAAGGGTGGAGAAGAGAACGAGAGTGAAGCGCGCGAGGAAGCCTTTGTGCGGAAGAATATTTTGGGAAACTTGCCAGAACCCGATGATACAAAGGCAGGCGGCGACAGGACCGACAAGACCTCCAACGTAAAGCCGCGTGTCGGAAGCGTGAGAGACCGTGTTGAGCAGGCCTGCATGGAAGTCTGCGCCTGAGCCGAAGTGGCCGTAGAAGAGCATGTCGCCCGCGAAGAAGAGAAGCGCGCCTGCGAGTCCGCACAGGCAAGCAAGGCGATGAATGAGGGCGGAGGATTGTATTTGAGACTCCTGAGCAGTGCTGAGCGGACTCGGACCAAATCAAATTGGCCAGCCACATAGAAGAATACGCGAACGTGCCGACTGAGATTTCAGACAAATAACAGCATTAGATTGTGTGTTAGGCTGAACGCACGTTATGGGCTCGCATTCGGGTAACGCCTGCGCCCAGCCGGCGTATGTGGGCCGCAAATTCTGAGGAGCTAACTTATGAAAGCTAAGACGGTGGTGCGTTTTCTGGGATTAGCGATTGCGTCAGTTGTGATTCCTTGTATCGCTTCGGCGCAGCAAACCGTGAAGTGCGAATCGAACGACGGGAAGCGGAATTATTGTTATGACGTTTACCAGCAGGAACGCGTGTCCATGCAACAGCAAATCAGCGGATCGCCTTGCGAAGCGGGAAGAACGTGGGGAGTGGACAGCCGCGGGCTTTGGGTGGACCGGGGATGCCGTGCGATTTTTGTGATTGGCGTGCGTGAGGGAATTCGTGAACCGGAGGGTGGGTGGTGGCGCCATGAAGAGGGAGAGAGCTGGCCGCCGCGGGGCGATTGGCATGGCGGAAAATGGGATCGCGGAGGAGCGTGTTTTTATAAGGACCGGAATTTCAACGGCGATTATTTTTGCTTGCGTCGCGGAGAGAGCCGCGAATCGCTGGGCAGTTACGGCGATGACATTTCGTCGATACGCGTATTTGGCGGGGCGCGGGCGATGGTTTATGACGACCGGAACTTTTCGGGGAAGCGCGCGGCGCTGGGCGGCGACGTAGCCGATTTGCGGCAAGTGCCGGTGCGCGGCAAGTCCGGACATACTTGGAACAATCGGATTTCGTCCGTAGCCGTACAGTAGACGGCCATACAATAGAAAATTTGTTTTGAGTAAAAGACCCCGTTCGTTTTGGTGCGAACGGGGCTTTTTATTTTTGAGAGAAATGAGTTTCGGGATCGCGCACGGTGAACTGTTCGCGGCGGGTGGGAAGGGATTGCGGGTAGTTGCGCTGGAGAAAGGCGATCAGGCGCTCGCGAACGAAGCAACGGAGATCGAAGGCGGCGGAGGAGTTGTTGGCGCTCATTATGGCGCGGAGCTGCATGGTGTTTTCGGTGAAGTCGGTGACTTGAAGGGCTGCGGTGCGGGAGTTCCAAAGCTTTGTTTCGCGGAGAATCCGATTGAATTCTTCGCGAACTGGTTCAACGGGAAGGGAATAGTCCACGTACAAGAAAACTGTGCCGATAATTTCGGTCGTAGTGCGGGTCCAGTTCTGAAACGGCCTCTCAATGAAGTAGGTAAGAGGAACGATGAGACGGCGAAGATCCCAGAGGCGGACTACGACGTAGGTAGTCTCGATTTCTTCGATCCAGCCCCATTCGCCTTCGACGACGACGGAATCATCTATCCGAATAGGTTGGGTGAGGGCGACTTGCAGTCCGGCGATGACACCGGCAAAAGTCGAGCGTGCAGCCATGCCGACAATGAGTCCTGCAACACCGGCAGAAGCGAAGATACTGGTTCCGATTTGACGCGCGTTGGGGAACGTCATGAGCATGACGGCGAGAGTGACGGCAATGACCAGAACGACGGCGACCCGCTGGATGACGAGAGTTTGCGTGCGAATCCGGCGAGCGTGAAGGTTGTCTTCGACTTCGATGGAATATCGAAAAGTGAGAAGGCCGGCGATGACTTGAATACCGATGATGAAGGCCCAGCCGATTGCGGCAATGAGGCAGAGGTTGAGGCCTCGCTGGACATAACCGATAACGCGCTCCGAGAGGGGAGTGAAAGAGATAGCAGCAATCAGCGCGAGCAGGGGGAAAATATAGCGCGAAGGGATTTTAGTGTTCTGGAGCAGGATCAGAGGGAAACTGCCAAGCTTTTTGTGAACGAGGCGCTGCCAGAGTGCGTAGAGAAGAAATTGCGCGAGCAGGCCGACAACAATCGCGCCAACAAGAATGGCGGTGCTCAGGACAGTGATGCGGATGTCCTGCCAAGCGTAGGACGCGAGAGATAGACCGGTTGCCATAAAGTAAAGAAATTATGGAGAAATTTGCTGCGAGGGCGGTATCGGTAGGATACCTGACGGGGAAGCAAGGGTGAAGCATTTGTTCTACGGCTTACTCGAGAGCATAGACGATGCCGTCGGTGGCACCAAAGATGACCGTGCTGCCGGCGACGTAGGGAGAAGAAAGCACGGAGCCGATAGCAAACATTTTGTAAACGCCGGAAACCATATCGTCATAGAAGAAATCGAAAAAAGCGGCTTCGTACTTGGGAGAGCCGTCCTCTTTAGTGTAGGTTGCGGCATTTTGTTTTCTGCCGTCGGTGTCAAAGGACCAAGCAAGCTTTTGCGATTTTAGACTGATGGCGAGAAGGCGGCCGTCGTGCGAGCCGATGTAAGCGAAATCGCCGGCGATAGCGGGCGAAGAGAACATAGGCCAATGTTTGAAGTCGATGGAGAAAATAGGCGCGCCGGTTTTGGCGTCAAGAGTGTGGAAGAGACCGGTGTCTGATGTGGCGAAATAGACTTTGCCGTCACGGATTGCCGGGGAAGAGATGACCCACGAACCTTTATTGGAAAAGGCCCAAAGTTGCTTGCCAGTTGCAGCATCAACTGCATAAAACTTTGAATCGCGACAGCCGAAGTAGACGACGCCATCAGCTACTGCTGCGGAGGATTGAATGCCCTGCTGATTGTGAATGTCGGGATCCTCGCCCGTTTTGAAGCGCCACTTTTCCTTCCCGGTAGCGGCGTCGAGCGCGTAAAAGTAGCTGTCCCAACTGCCGACGTACAGAGTTCCATCAGCCAACGCAGGAGAGGCGTGGATTACGTCTCCGGCTTTGAATCTCCATTTCATGTATCCCGTCACAGCGTCGAGTGCGTAAACATTTCCGTCTCCGGAACCGAAATAAACAAGACCGTTGGCGACAACAGGAGATGAAAGAAAAAAGTCGAAGGGGTCGGGCATGAGTTCGGCAGCGGGTTCGCCGCCATGAAGATGTTTTGCGGCGAAGCGGTGTTCGCCGTCCGTTTTGAATTTCCATTTAAGCTTGCCGGTGGCGGCATCGAGACAATAAAGATTGCTGTCGTAGCTTTCGAAGAAGACGGAACCGTTTGAAATGACTGCGGAACCTTGCACGCGGCCGCCGGTTTCGAACTTCCATTTCACATTGCCCGTTGCAAGGTCGAGGGCATAGAAATTATGGTCGGTGCTGCCGACGTAAACGGAATCGCCACTGACGATGGGGGAGGAAAGAACCGGGCCCTTTGTGCGAAACAGCCACCTTACTTTGTGGAACTCGGGGACGCCGGGAGCATTGAAGACGCCTGTGTGCGTAGGGTTTGCGTGGAAGATGGCGTCTTGTGAATACGCGACTGGTGCGAGTGTTGCTGCGGTAACTAGGATGAACAAAGCACACTTGCATTGCAGGGCTGAGAACAAGGGCATCGAGGAAACCTCCGTTGTGGGGATAGACGGAGGACGCCGTAATTCGGCTCAGGGGAATCTGGCTAAATTTGAGAAAACTACCGGTTAGAAATATGAATTAACGGGCTTCGACACGCCAGGTGTCGCCTGCACGGAGCAGTTTTGCAAGATCGCCCGGACCGCGCTTGGCGAGGACGTCTTTCAGTTGGTCATGGATAACGTCTTCGTAGCGCGGCACTTCCGGCCATGAACGGAGAACGCCAATGGGAGTGGGAAAGCCTTCGCGGTGTTCCATGTGAGAGAGCAGGAAGGCGTAATACGGACGCGGGTGATGCGCGTCGTGGACGAGGAGGTCCGCTTCGGTAATTCCATTGCCGAGTTGGACGACTTCGATGTCGCCGTCAGATTTCTGGCGGATACCTTTGTCACGGTTTTTGCCGTAGACCATGGGCGTGCCGTGTTCAAGTTGAACGATGTGCTCGCTGCGTGCGTCTTTTTCCGTGAGAGAAAACCATGCGCCGTCGTTGAAGATGTTGCAGTTTTGCAAAATTTCGATAAAAGCGGAGCCTTTGTGCGCAGCTGCTTGCTTGAGAGTGTCTTTCAAGTGGCCTTGGAAGACATCGACGCTGCGTGCAACGAAAGTGGCTTCGGCTCCGATAGCGAGCGAAATCGGGTTGAACGGACGATCGAGCGAGCCGTAAGGGGTGGACTTCGTTTTTTTGTTCAGCTCGGACGTCGGCGAATACTGGCCTTTCGTAAGGCCATAAATGCGGTTGTTGAAGAGAAGAACTTTGAGGCCAACGTTGCGGCGGAGCATGTGAATCGTGTGATTGCCGCCGATGGAGAGCGCGTCACCGTCACCGGTGGCGACCCAGACTTCGAGGTCGGGACGAATTGTTTTGAGGCCCGTGGCTACTGCGGGCGCACGGCCGTGAATCGTGTGAAAGCCGAAGGTGTTCATGTAATACGGAAAACGCGACGAGCACCCAATGCCAGAAATGACGACAAAATTTTCGCGCTTGATGCCGAGCTCAGGAAATACAGACTGGACGGCGGAGAGAATGGCGTAGTCGCCGCAGCCGGGGCACCAGCGGACTTCCTGGTCGGTCTGGAAATCTTTTTTGGTTAGAACTGGCAAAGTTGCCGTAGTCATTTAATTCTCCAAAATCGCCGATCTCAAGATCGGCCACTACAAAAATCTCGCACCGCAGCTACTTCCTACGCGCCCACAAGCTCTTCGATTTTTTGTTCGAGCTCGGACTGCTTGAACGGGCGGCCTTGAATTTTGTTGAGGCCGATGGCGTTTACAAGAAACTTTGCGCGCAGGAGCCAGCTGAGCTGGCCCATGTTGAGTTCAGGCACAAGAACCTTCTTGTAGCGCTTCAAGATATCACCCACGTTCGACGGCAGCGGGTTCAGATGGCGCAGATGCAAATGCCCGATGCGCTTGCGGCCATCCAGCCTTTCGCGCTGCGCTTTGACGGCAGCGGTGATTGCGCCGTGGGTTGAGCCCCACGCGACGATAAGGAGATCGCCGTCGGGATCGCCTTCCGGAACTGCGAGCGGAATGTCTTGTGCTACTGCTTCAACCTTGGCCGCGCGCAAACGGACCATCTTTTCGTGATTGAGCGGTTCGTAATTAATGTTGCCGCTCACGTCCTGTTTTTCGAGGCCGCCGATGCGGTGTTCGAGACCGGGCGTGCCGGGAATAGCCCACGGACGCGCAAGCGTTTCCGGATTGCGGCGATAGGGCTTGAAGTCGACTGGATTAGTTTCGAACTTTACCGGAATTTCGGGGAGTTCACTGACTTCCGGGATGCGCCAGGGCTCTGCTCCATTCGCGAGATAGCCGTCGGACAAAATGATGACAGGCACCATGTATTTGACGGCGATCCGTGAGGCTTCGAGCGCGGCCCAGAAGCAATCGCTCGGAGTCGCTGGGGCAATCACGGGGATCGGCGCTTCTGAATTGCGGCCGAAGAGTGCTTGCAGCAAATCGGCTTGCTCAGTTTTTGTCGGAAGGCCTGTGGACGGGCCGCCGCGCTGAATGTCGCAAACTACTAACGGAATTTCGACTGCGACGGCAAGGCCCATCGCTTCGGTTTTCAGCGCCATGCCAGGGCCGGAAGTCGTCGTGATGGCGAGCGCGCCCGCATAGGCAGCACCGATGGCGCTGGTGATAGCGGCGATTTCATCTTCGGCCTGGAACGTGATGACGCCGAAATCTTTGTATTGCGAAAGCTCGTGAAGAATGTCCGAAGCGGGCGTGATCGGATAGCTACCCTGAAAAAGACGCAAGCCGGATTTTTGCGAAGCGGCGACAAAACCGAGCGCGAGCGCTTGATTGCCGCTCATGTTGCGATAGAGGCCGGGTGAAAGCTTTGCCGGAGGAATTTCGTAGCTGATCTGAAACGCTTCCGTGGCTTCGCAGTAGGCGTAACCGGCTTTCATCGCGAGCTTGTTGGCCTCGACGAGGAGAGGCTTTTTGGCGAACTTGGATTCGATCCAGCGGACAGTGGAATCCATCGAGCGGTTGTAGAGCCAATAGCACATGCCCAACGCAAAGAAGTTTTTGCTGCGGCTGACGGACTTGGCGTCCATCCCGAGATGTTCGAGTGCGGTTTTGGTGAGGCGCTCGAGTTCGACGGAGAAGAGGCGGTATTTATCAAGAGAATGGTCTTCGAGAGGATTCGAAGTCATTTGCGCTTTGCGCAGGTCGTTTTCTGCGAAAGCGTCTGAGTTTACGATGAGAATGCCGTTGGCTTTGAGGTCGGCGAGATTCGTCTTAAGCGCTGCAGGATTCATGGCGATGAGGACGTCCACAGAATCGCCGGGCGTGAAGATTTCGTTCGAAGAGAAGTGCAATTGATAGCCACTGACGCCGGGGAGCGTACCGGCTGGAGCGCGGATTTCGGCAGGGAAGTCCGGGAACGTGGCGATGTCGTTGCCGTAGAGCGCGACAGTGTTGGTGAACTGGCTGCCGGTGACCTGCATGCCGTCGCCGGAGTCTCCGGCAAAGCGGATTACAGCGCGGTCAATGACCTCGCGCTTGGTCTTAGGCAGAGGTATATCTGTGGTCGTAGCCATTCCGGTTTGAAACTCCCCCAAACAAAAAGCATAACACAAGGAAACGACTAGGGATGCGTGGTGCGGCGAGGGTCAACACGCAGAAATTCGATAGAGAGAATGAAGAAAAACGATGCAAGCGCGCTGTTAGTGCGCTGCCTCGGCGGCCTGGAGGAAGCGGCCGCGGTAAATAAGCATGACGGCGATGAGCGCAACCCCAAAGGCGTAAGAAAATCCCAGCATGGCTTCTAAAAAAGAGTGCGAAAAAACTGGGGCGTGACCAGAGAGAGCCGGGTTACTTGACGTGGCTTTTTCCATCACCTCAGACATGACTTGCATAAAACGAGGATTTAAGAGGGTGACGACGCCGCTCAGCAGAAAAACAGATTTCACAATGAGCAGCGAATCAAGACCCCAGCGTTTCAATTTAAAAATACCAACAATGAACACGGCATAGGAAAGGCCCAAGGCCCCGAGAAACAATTTATAGGGCACGTTAGGAATCTGAGCGCCAAAAAGGAAAAACGGTGCCTGGAACGGAAGAGGGAGGAAGATGGCAATCAACATAAAAACGGCTCCGGATAGATCGAAGCCGGCGATGATGGCGATGGGTAAAGGGCAGGACGGTTTGCGCGCCGACAGGGGTCGCGCTGGCAGGGTGGGAACAGGAAAACCGGACGCATCCATCGGCATGGGGGCAAAAGTCGAAGACTGCGGGTTCGTAAAGGCGGCAACGACACGGGGGCGCGTGAACAGAATAAGCCACCAAACTCCTACGACGAAGGGGACGCCATAGACAAGAAGCATGAAAACCTTCATGAAAAGCAGGAACGGGCCGGCCTCTGTTCCTCCAGGCACGGTCTGAGGGACCATACTGAAAACGAAGAACACTGCAACGGCGCTCAAAGCGCAAAGTACGGCCATTAACGCGGCCCACACGATGATCGTAATACGGGCCCAATTGCGGCGGCGAAGAACGTTAATTGCAACGACCAGTTGTCCGACGGCGATTGCGAAAAATACAAAGTACATAGCGGCGACCACGCCGCGGGTTTCTGGTGGAATTGTCGGCCTGCTTGTCGTCGCGCCAATTTGCGGTAAAGCCAGAATGGCAATTTCGAGCAAGCCGCAGCCAAGGATTCCAATAACGGCGAAAATAATCGCTACGACGCCCGCAGCGGTGACAGCTGGAAGGGATTCACGTTGGGGATGCATAACCGTTGAATATCATCTTTGGACGTCTTGCGAAATGGGTTACGCGGACAGGTGACGCGAATCGGCGACTGCCTGATTAAAACTGCGGCGGTAGTAAAAAAGGCCGGCGATGAGTAGGGCTGTGGGAATAGCAGTGACGAGGGCCGAAGCCCATTGAGGGAAACGAAGAAGATTCAGGCCAGGATAGTTCTGGGGAATCTCCAGCGCATTGAGGCAGATGCGCATATAGGATTCGTAACCAGAGCTAACTTGGCTGGCGAAAAGGCTAACGAGCCAGAAAATGTGCAGCGCAACCGTGCCAGTGTAGCTCCAGCTCTGAAGCTTGAGCAAGCCGATGCCGCAGGCAAGAAACAGTGCAATGTTTACTCCCCAAATCCATTGGCTAGCATCTACAGAAAAGATGTGGGTGAAGAGCATCGCGGGAATTCGTTCGAGAATAAGCGGCCAGGAGAGCCCGCTAAGAGCACCCGAAACGATCATCAACCAAGCGAGCAAAGCGATAGGTGGCGGGCAGGCGGGCTTCCTCGGTTCCGCCGGAGCGACGGAACCCGCGTTCGTTGAAAATTGAGCGACGGTCGATTTTTTCGAGAATAGAAAAATCCACCAGACGGCAAGCGCAAAAACTAAAAAGTAGACGACGAAAAGGCGAACGAAATCGTTTTTCAAGCGAACATCAAGGCCCAGTGTTGCCAGGGGCAAAGCTCCGAAAACGATTAATAGGGGAACCGACATCCCGAACGCACAGAAAAACGCGACGACAACGCCGAGTGCAATCGCGGAAATGCGCGCCCAGTTGCGCGCTTGAAAAATTCCCAGGGCAACCAACAAGCCAAGAGCTCCCGCTGCGGCGATGATCCAAAAAATAGGGATCAAATAGTTGTAGGGAAATTCGAGAGGCAGGTCTTTTCTCAAGACTACGGCGAGAAACGCCCAGAAAAGAATGTGGACAAGACTAAGCAGGAAAATTGAACTGGCTGCGATGCGGACTGAGGGTTTGAGCTGTCCCATTGGAGAAAATGTACAGGACAAGGAGATGCGGTGGAATAGCCATTCAGGAAACAACAATGCAAAAAGAGTGTTGACGTTCGCTTTCTTTTCGCCTAGAGTGGCTGTGGAAAAGTCCGTAACGCGAAAGTCGAGGAGGCACCCATGGCCCTCACCAAACGGCAAAAAGAAGTTCTGGATTATCTGGCCGGATTTGAAAACAAACACGGGTATTCGCCGAGCTTTGAAGAGATCGGCAAAGGTTTGAAACTGACCTCGCTGGCAACCGTGCATAAGCACGTTACGACGCTGGAGAAAAAGGGATTCATACGACGGGGTTACAACCAGAGCCGGTCCATCGAAATACTGCAATTGCCAAAGCCTGTGAAGGAACAAGTGTTGGAGCGGAAGGTGCAAGAACTGCCGCTGGTTGGGCGTATCGCGGCAGGACGGCCCCTCGAAGCAGTGGAAGAGCGCGAAACGCTTTCGCTCGGCGACTTTGCGCGAGGCGGAAATTCGTTTGTGCTGCAGGTGAAGGGAACTTCCATGATTGAGGACCACATCATGGACGGAGATTTTGTAGTCTGCGAACAGACGCAGGTCGCCAATGCGGGCGATATCGTTGTGGCGCTTGTGAATGGTGAAGACGCGACTTTGAAGCGCTTTTATCGTGAAGGCGCTGGAAAAATTCGCCTGCAGCCGGCGAATTCGGAAATGGGGCCGATTATGGTGAATGCCGCCGATGTGAAAATTCAGGGGCGCGTGATCGGTGTTTTGCGGAAATACTAAGTTCCACCAGCATAGGCCTTGCGGGGCTCAGCCGCGATTTGCGCTTAAATTTTTCTGAAACCTGATTGCCTAGCCGAACATCGAAATCCTGTAAGATTGCTGCCCGCACCGAATGGCGCGGATGGGTGCGCGTTGCTTGCTGCCAAGGCACTCCTGACGAGAAGGAATCCCCTTGCCCGAAAAGCGTGAAGTGATTGTTGTTGTCGAACCCGATACCGGCCAGCGTGCCGAGCTTGCCGAACTTCTGAGCTCTTCCGGTTACGAGGCGAAAATTGCAGATTCGCAAGCGGAAGGTTTCCGGTTAGTGCAGGAGACTTCGGTTGATCTGTTTATCTTGCGCGCGGATTTGATGGATCTGCAGTGCTGCAATGCACTGGCGGAAATCAAAGGGGCGGCGGCCACGGCTCATACGAAAGTTCTTTTGTTGCTCGGCGGCGGACCGGCCGAACGTGCCCGAGGGCTTGACTTGGGTGCAGACGATGCGCTTTCCGCTCCCTGGGACACGACCGAATTGCTTGCCCGTGTGCGCGGGTTGCTCCGCCTGAAGCATTCGGCGGAAGCGCTCGAACGGCAGGCGCAGATCGCCGATCAAGGGCGCGAGATGGCGCAGACTGCGCTGCAGGCGGTCGCTGTCACGGAGAAAATGACGCGCGACGCATTTTCACTTGAGCGCGCGCTAAAAATTGGCGTGGGAACGCTGTTTGCGATTGCGCTCGTAATTGCCGGAATCTTTTTTCTGTTTTCGCGCAAAGCGGAGAAAGAAACGACACTCGCGCACATGGTGATTGCCCAGCTCCAACGCGGGCTGCAAACACAGGATCAATTGATGGCGGCAACGAAACAGGCGCGTGAGGAGCTTGCCAAGAATGATCTGCAACGCCAAAAACAGGAGTTGCAGCAGAAATCGGACGAACTGAAACAAAAAATGTCCGCGTCGAACGGGAACACGGCGGACCTGCAAAAAGAACTTGAGGAAACGAATAACCGGTTGCAGCGCGTGCAGAGCGATTCGGAGGCGGCTGAAGGCGTGATTCGCACCTATGCGCCCAGCGTCTGTCTGCTGCATGTTTCCGTGGCCTTTCGTGACAAAAACAGCGGCAGACTCTTGCGCTATGGCGGCATCACGCCTGCGGGCGAGCCGTTGAAAGATAGCGACGGCAACATTGTTTATGCATTGGACGGGCGCGCTCCGGAAGTGCGCCAGGATTATTTCGGGACCGGATTTATCGTGGGCGATGGAAGAATTTTGACGAACCATCACGTGGCGCAGCCCTGGTGGAAAAACGATGAGATGGACGCCGCAGTCAAGCAAGGGCTTGAGCCAGTAGTCGCGGAAATGGCGGGATATTTCCCAGAAGCGGCGAATGGCATTCCGATGGAGGTTTTGCAGATTTCCAATGATGCGGACCTGGCTTTGCTACACGGAGATCTGAGCAACTTGAAACGGCCGACATTGCGATTGGACAGCCGTAAAGAAGCTGCCATTAGCGGACAGTCATTGATTTCGCTTGGATATGCGACGGGCATTAGCGCGATTTTGGCGCGCGCGGGCGATGACACCGTGGACCAGATTTTGAAGGTTAGCGGCGGCGATCCGAAACTGGTGATGAGCGAACTTGCGAAGCGAAAGCTGATCCGGCCGCTTGTAACGCAAGGACATATCGGCGACGTTCTGACGGATAAAATTGTCTACGACGCGCAAACGACTTCGGGCGGATCGGGTGGCCCATTGATGAATAAGGATGGCCGTGTGATCGGCGTGACGTTTGCAGTAGTGCGCGGATTTGGCGGATCAAATTTTGGTGTGCCGATCCGTTTTGCAGAGCCTATGCTCAAGCACTGATTTTGCGAGTGTCAATCTAGTTTTCGATCGTCGCCAAAGAGCCAGAGCAGAGCCTCCTTGCGATCGCGAAATACCCTCAATTGCTCCTGTGCTCCGTTCACTACAGGAAAAATCTGGAACATGCGTGCCAAGCCGAATATTTCCGCAGTGGGAGCGACAATGCATCTCCGCGACTGTGGTCCGAAGAAATTTCGTGTGGCAAGCAAGCGAACGCCCTCTGCGTTGATGGAAACACGAGTGACGGCACCAAAATCGGCGAGCTGATGGAATGCTGGATCGAAGGATGGATCGCAGATCAGCCGGTCCTGGTGATCCATTACCTCGGTGGTCGTTACCTCTCCAGACGCCTTCGTGTGGATGAATCGCCGAGCTGCATCAATTGCGTATTCGATGGGCATGGCTGGCTTCGAGACGAAGGGAAAGCCAGGAAGTTAACGCAGTTGCAGAAATGTTGACAAGCTAAAAAGAACGGAAGCAGATTACACTGGTGTCGCGGGGAACCCTACGCGCTGCAAAAGAGTCCAATAAAAGAGACTGAGGCGTACAAGACTTGCTGAAACTTAAGAATCGGGTGATATGGGCTCTTGCGTGGTCAGTCGCCGCGTCATTTTTGTTGCCCCAGACTGGAAATGCTTATTCTGTACTTTCCCATCAAGCAGTCATTGATTCTGCCTGGGAAGACGGAATCAAGCCCGCATTGCTTGCCAAATATCCCGCAGCTACGCGTGAACAACTGAAAGAAGCGCACGCATATGTCTACGGCGGCGCGATTATTCAGGATCTCGGTTACTACCCTTACGGGAAACCGCTCTTCAGCGATTTGACTCACTACGTGCGCAGCGGGGATTTTGTGCTTGCACTGCTACGGGATGCGCGTGATCTGGACGAATATGCGTTTGCGCTTGGCGCGATGGCGCATTATGCGGCGGACAACAATGGTCACAAACTAGCGGTAAACCGCGCGGTCCCGATTCTTTATCCTAAGCTAAAGAAGAAATACGGCGACTCGGTGACGTACGAGGACGACAAACTGGCTCATGTAAAAACGGAATTTGGATTTGATGTTCTGGAAGTGGCGAAAGAGCGGTATGCGCCAGATAGCTATCATGACTTCATCGGCTTCGAAGTGTCCGAGCGCGTGCTCAACCAGGCATTTGAAGAGACCTACGGGCTCGATTTGGAAAAACTGCTGATCGATGAGCACCGCGCGATTGGGTCCTACCGCAACGCGGTGAAAAATATTTTTCCGAAGGCGACGCGAATTGCCTGGCATCTGAAAAAAGACGAAATTCAGCGCGATCTGCCCGGTATGACAAAACGAAAATTCCTGTACAACTTGAAGCGAGCGAGTTTCGAAAAAAATTGGGGCAATAATTACCAGAAGCCGTCGTTTGGAGAAAAAGTTCTCGCATTTATATACGTTCTGCTGCCAAAATTCGGGCCACTGAAGGTTTTGCAATTCAAAACCCCCACGCCGGAAACTGAAAAATTGTTCCAGGAAAGCTTCAACGAGACGCTGGACCATTACCGCCAGCTTTTGCACGAAGAACAGGCGGGGAAGGTTTCGTTGCCGAACGACAACTTTGACGTTGGGGCGGACACCGGCCCTGGCAAATACAAGATGAACGATGAGGCGCACGCTGAGTTGGTAAGCCGCCTGGCTGATGAGAAATTTACTGGCGCCTCGCCGGCATTGCTCGCAGAGCTTGAGACTTTCTATGCGGATCCTAACCTTCCCTATGCGAACAAGAAGGATCGCAAAGCACAGACCCGGCTGCAGGCTGCGCTGGAACAGTTAAAAGCCCTGAAAAAATCGGAAAACGCGGCTGGAATGAATTAATCGCAGGTGTCTACGCCGAAGCCCACTCCATACCATTAAATTCCTGAGTTCGTTGAATCGAAAAAACTGCTGTAGAGCTATAGTGCGGGCGTGAAAGAATGGTCGGCTGCACCCGCCGGAGTGCGCGCATAAGCATGACTAAAGGGCGAAAAATCGAGAAGCTGCTGGCCGCGAATCGCAGCGAAATCGCGATTCGTATCTTTCGTGCTGCAAATGAGTTGGGGTTGCGCACGGTCGCCGTCTATTCGAACGAAGACCGGTTGGCGCTGCACAGGTTCAAGGCGGATGAGGCCTATTTGATTGGCAAGGGCAAAGGGCCGGTTGAGGCGTATCTCGACATCGCGGGCATCGTCGCTGTGGCAAAAGAAAAAGGCGTGGATGCGATCCATCCCGGGTATGGGTTTTTGTCGGAGAACGCGGCCTTCGCGCGCGCGTGCGACAAAGCAAGCATCACTTTTATTGGTCCCACACCGGAACTTCTGGAATTGCTGGGTGACAAAACCGCCGCGCGGCGGCTAGCGCAATCCGCTGGGGTGTCCGTGCTTCCCGGCACTGAAAATCCCGTCGAGTCCGTTGCCGAAGCGAAAAAAATCGCAGCAGAAATTGGATATCCGGTCATCGTGAAGGCCGCGATGGGAGGCGGCGGGCGTGGCATGCGCGTCGTGCGCGAGGAAACGGAGCTTGAAGCGCGCATTGAGGAAGCGCAGAGCGAGGCAAAATCCGCGTTCGGTGATGCGTCTGTATTTTTGGAAAAATTTCTCCCTCGCGCGAGACACATCGAAGTTCAAATTCTCGCCGACCATCACGGCAATTTGCTCCACTTGTACGAACGCGATTGCTCCGTACAGCGGCGCCATCAGAAAGTGGTTGAGCAGGCACCAGCCACGAACTTGCCCGCGAGTATTCGCAACGAGCTTTGTGGCGCTGCTGTGGATCTGGCTCGCAAGGCGAAATATCGCAACGCGGGCACGGTCGAGTTTCTCTACGATGTGGACGCGCAGAAGTGGTACTTCATCGAAGTAAATCCCCGCATCCAAGTGGAGCACACTGTCACGGAGATGGTCACGGGAATCGACCTCGTGCGCGCACAGATCTTGGTGGCGCAGGGTCATAAGCTGCACGATGAGACGATGTCGCTTCCGCAACAGGAAAAGATCCCTTTGTACGGCGCCGCATTGCAGTGTCGCGTCACGACCGAAGACCCTGAGAAAAATTTTGCGCCGGACTACGGCAAACTCACGACATACCGATCGCCCGCCGGATTTGGAATCCGGCTCGACGGAGGAACGGCCTACGCGGGCGCGTCGTTAGCTCCTTACTACGATTCGCTGCTCGTAAAAGTCACCGCCTGGGGCACAAATTTGCCCGAAGCCTGCCAACGCATGGACCGCGCCTTGCGCGAGTTTCGTATTCGCGGCGTGAAGACGAACATTCCGTTCGTCGAAAACGTCGTGAATCACCCGAAGTTTCGCAGCGGGGAAGTCACCACTGGATTTCTCGAACAGCATCCGGAACTGTTTCAGTTTCCGAAACGCGGAGACCGCGCAACCAAACTGCTCTCCTATCTCGGTGACGTGATTCTAAATGGCAATCCGGAAGTCAAAGGCAAAAAGATTCCAGAGAACGTGGAAACTGCCACATTGCCAAATGTGCCTGGCATTGAACCTCCAGGCGGCACACGGCAATTGCTGAAAAAACTTGGGCCTGAGAAATTTGGGGCCTGGGCGAAAAAAGAAAAACGCTTGCTGATTACAGACACCACCTTGCGTGACGCCCATCAGTCGCTGATGGCGACTCGCGCGCGAACGTATGACTTGCTCGCGACCGCAACGGCGATTTCACAATGCCTGCCGAATCTTTTCAGCCTGGAGATGTGGGGCGGGGCGACATTTGATACTTCGATGCGGTTCCTGCACGAAGATCCCTGGCAGCGCCTGCGCGCTTTACGCGAGCGGGTGCCGAACATTTGCTTCCAGATGCTTCTGCGCGGAGCAAATGCGGTTGGCTATGCATCATATCCCGACAACGTAATTCGCGAATTTGTGCGCGAATCTTACGCGCAAGGGATGGACATTTTTCGGGTGTTCGACTCGCTCAATTCGATTGAGAACATGCGCATTTCCCTGGACGCGGTGCTTGAGACAGGAGCAGTTTGCGAAGGAGCTATCTGCTACACCGGCGACATCTTTGACGAATCGCGGCCAAAATATTCGCTGAAGTATTACGTCGCGCTCGCAAAGCAACTCGAAAAAATCGGCGTTCATTTTCTCGCCATCAAGGATATGGCCGGACTTTGCCGCCCCTTTGCGGCGTTTGAATTGGTGAAACGTTTAAAGGAAGAAGTCGATTTGCCGATTCATTTTCACACTCACGATACGAGCGGTATCAACGCGGCATCCGTACTGAAAGCGTCCGAAGCAGGCGTTGATGTTGCCGATGGAGCAGTTTCATCCATGAGCGGCGGCACAAGCCAGCCGAATTTGAATGCGATCGTTGCGTCGTTAAAGAACACGCCGCGAGACACGGGACTCGATCTGGAAGCGCTGAATGAGTGTTCAGACTATTGGGAGACGGTGCGCAATTATTATGCGCCGTTTGATTCCGGACCAAAATCTGGATCGGCGCGTCTATACGAACATGAAATTCCGGGCGGGCAGTACACGAATTTGCGCGAGCAGGCAGTTGGGCTCGGGCTTGGCCAGCGCTGGCGCGAAGTCGAGAAGACCTTTGCGGAAGTGAATCAGCTTTTTGGCGACATCGTGAAAGTGACGCCTTCGAGCAAAGTCGTTGGCGACATGACACTTTTCCTGATGGCCAAGGAGATGAAGCCTGCTGACGTGCTGAAACTCGACGTGAACCACGATGTGCCGTTTCCTAATTCCGTAGTTGAAATGTTTTCCGGAGTACTCGGTATGCCGCCTGGCGGCTGGCCAAGGAAGCTGCAAAGAATTATTTTGCGCGGCGAGGAGCCGCTGAAAGGACGGCCCAGCGCGAATTTGCCGCCAGCGGATTTTGCTGCCGAAAGGGAACTGCTCGAAAAGAGAACAGGCCATCCGATTTCGAAAGAGGACCTGCTCAGCTATCTGCTCTATCCCGAGGTATTTACGAAATTTGATAAGTTCCGGCAGGCATATTCGGATGTCAGCGTATTACCCACGCTGGCGTTTTTTTATGGGCTGAAATCCGGAGAAGAAGTGACGATTGAAATTGAAGCGGGGAAGACGCTAATCGTCAAGTTTTTGACGGTGAGCGAACCGCATCCAGACGGTACGCGCACACTCTTTTTCGAATTGAACGGCCAGCCGCGCGAAGTGAATGTGCGCGACAGGGCGCTGCGGGTGGTTGAGCGAGCGCATCCGAAAGCGGATGTCGCAGATGCGGGACAAGTGGGCGCTCCCACGGCGGGTGTCATCAGTGGAATCGCCGTGCAGCCGAATCAGACGGTCGAGCGTGGTGCTAAACTAATGACGCTCGAAGCGATGAAAATGCAATCGAACATTTATGCGCCCATCGCGGGCCGCGTCGTAAAATTGCTCGTCGCTCCGGGGCAAAGTGTGGAAGCCAAAGATCTGCTGGTGACGATCGCGCCGTGAGCGCTGAACGACTTCGCAAACACGAACAATTTTCTTCGCGGTATCTGCGCAACTCGCGTGGCCTCGTTGTGTATCTCCCGCCGGGCTACGACGAGCAGCCCGAACGCCACTTTCCCGTTCTCTATCTACACGACGGGCAAAATCTTTTCGACGGCAGAACTTCGTATGTTCCAGGCATGGATTGGCACGTCGGCGATGCCGCGGATGCTTCCATCTTCGCGGGCCACGCCGAGCCGATGATAATCGTCGGCATTTATAACACAGGGAAGTCGCGCATTGGCGAGTACACACCCACGCGCGTGCCAAAGCTCGGCGGCGGGCGTGCCGATCGTTACGGAAAGTTTTTGCTCAACGAACTCATGCCATTCATCCAATCTTCCTATCGTGTCGAACGCGGCCCAGCGCGCACAGGAATCGGCGGTTCGTCGTTGGGTGGCCTCGTCAGTCTATATTTAGGTCTGCGAATGCCGGAAGCTTTTGGAAAAATCGCAGCACTTTCTCCGTCCGTCTGGTGGAATCATCGTGTGATTGTGCGATTCGCACAGACGAGCGTCCCTGAACCCCGGCCGCGTATTTGGCTTGATATCGGGACGCGTGAAGGCCCGCGCATTGTGGATGACGTGGAAATGTTGCGCGACGCGCTCGTACATAGGGGCTGGCGCCTCGGCGACAATCTTCATTATCAACGCGTCGAAGGCGCCGAGCACAACGAAGCGGCCTGGGCGCAGCGTGTACGGCCATTTCTTGAGTTTTTGTTTCCTGCGGGCTGATTGCGGCGTATACTGCGCGCCCTGAAGTTTCCAATGGAAAGCAGTGTGGGTCCCTGGTGGAGAAGAACCTAATGGCTGAGAGGCCCCTCACAATTCTCTGCGTAAGCTCCTACGAAAAAGGACAGGAATTTCTTCGCACGTGCAAACGCCTCGGTTGCCGCGTTTTACTTCTGACCGTGGAGAAACTTCGCAATGGCGATTGGCCACGCGAAGCGATTGACGAAATGTTTTTCATGCCGGAAGAGTTGCCGCTCGCGAGCCTGATCAACGCGGTGAGCTATGCTGCACGAAATCAAAAAATTGACCGCATCGTGGCGCTCGATGAATTTGACATGGAGAACGTCTCGGCTCTGCGCGAACACTTGCGCATTCCCGGAATGGGCCTGACGACGGTGCGCTATTTTCGCGACAAACTAGCCATGAGAGCACGCGCCAAAGAAGCAGGTGTACTGGTTCCGGAGTTTGTCCACGTTCTGAACTATGAAGATCTTCGCGAATTCATGGCGCAGGTTCCTACGCCGTGGCTGTTGAAGCCAAGGTCGCAAGCATCCGGAATCGGAATGAAAAAGATTCACGCGCCAGAAGAGCTTTGGCCCTGGCTGGAGCGGCTTGGCGACGATCAGTCTTCTTATTTGCTTGAGCAGTTTATTCCCGGCGGCGTGTTTCACGTGGACAGCGTGGTCAGCGAACGCGAAGTCCTTTTCGCGGAAGCGCACGTCTACGGTGCGCCACCTCTCGATGTCTCTCACGGCGGCGGCGTATTCACCACGCGCACGCTTCCGAGAGAAGCCGCGGAGACTCTTCAACTGAAAAACCTCAACAAAGAGTTGATGCACGTTCTGGGATTGATGCGCGGCGTCACCCACGCAGAGTTTCTGAAAGCGCATGACACCGGAAAAACTTACTTTCTGGAAATCGCCGCACGCGTGGGCGGGGCGTATATATCAGACGTTGTGGAAACCGCGACTGGAATCAATCTGTGGCGCGAGTGGGCCAAGCTGGAAGTCGGAGCAGGAAAGACGTCGTACGAACTCCCGCAAACGAGGCAAGATTATGCGGGTGTGATTCTGTCTTTGGCAAAGCAAGAACATCCCGACACTTCGGCCTACAATGATCCGGAAATTTCCTATCGCGTCAAAAAATATCATCACGCAGGATTTATTTTGAAATCAGCGCGGGAAGAACGCATACGCGAACTTCTTGATTCCTACGCGAAACGCTTCGGTGTCGATTTTCTGGCGAGCCAGCCAGTACCGGACAAGCCCACTTCCTGATTCCGCCGCGTCGCAGTGTCCAAAGTACAGTCCTGTAGCTGTCCCAAAGGGTAGTTACTTTCACGCACGATTTATTGATACGTTGTTTGCTGCGAACGCCGCAGGGGACTAAAGTCTCTTTTACCCCGGCAGGAAATCCGCATGGGGCCAATTGTCCCTTGGGAGATGTCCGATGTGGGGTAATCAAAAGAAGCCGGAAACGCCGCAAGTCGCGCCACCGGAGTCGAAAAATTTTCCAGCGAATCAGCCGCCGAAGACCGCTCCGGCGACTTGGGAGGGAACAAACGCTATGAGTACAGATGCTATGCGACCATTGGGTGCGACGGCGGATCGTGCGACAGCACGGCTCGGACCTAGCCTCCATGTGAAAGGTGAAATCTCCGGTAACGAAGATCTGTTGATCGATGGATCGGTCGAAGGACTAATTCAGCTCGATGAGCGGAAACTTACCGTTGGAGCCACCGCAAAGTTAACCGCCGACATCATCGCCCGCGAGGTAGTGGTGTACGGCAGCGTGAAAGGCAATCTTCGCGCGAAGGACCGGATTGAAATCAAGAAAGATGGCTCGGTGAATGGCGACCTGACGACGGCGCGCATCAGCATTGAAGACGGCGCGTACTTCAAGGGCTCCATCGAAATTGACAAGAGCGCCGAGAAAGAATCGGGCAGCAGCGCATTTTCTAAGTCCTCGGCGCCTGCCGCAGCCACGGCTGGACCCAAGACGATATAACTCCGTAGAAAAATCCAAGCTTTTTCGGCGGCGCGAATCCAAAGGTTCGCGCCGTCTCTCTTTTTCTTTACCTCACTCGACAGCTACCTAGTTAATACATTTCTCAACTTGACAAGTACACAATTGGGAGTATCTTGGTGTCGTTTTGGAGCAGTGTGGGGGGCTCCTGGATGAGACGACTCGATCGCCGGGCGCGGCATTCCGGCCGCCAGCGCCTCGTCCCCGTGGCTTGGCTTGCCGGTTTGTACGTTTTTATTGTGGGATGTGGAGGGGGAGCAGCGGACATTCAACCGCCGCCTCCCGCGCCGGATTTCTCTCTTGCGCTCTCTTCGTCGACAGTAACAGTCGCCCAAGGTGACACAAGCGGTGCCGTCACTGTTAGCATCGCGGCGCAAAATGGTTTTTCAGGCCAGGTGCAAGTCTCGCTCGGGACGTTGCCAAGCGGCATCGTTTCGAATCCTACTTCTCCATTTACCATCAGCGCAAGCAATCACGTGTCTTTGCTTTTCAGTGCGAGCAACAGCGCGGCCACGGGAACGGTCAATCTCATGGCCACAGGTTCAAGTGGCAGCCTCATTCATACGGCATCTCTTGGCCTGACAGTGCAGGGAAGTAACTCGGCGTCCTTACCGCGCAGCGATTACATTCGGACCAATACAGTTGCAATCTTGGACAATCCACCGGGCGAACCGCATCACCGTCATATGGTCTTTGACGCGATGCATCAGCAGCTCTTCGTGGCAAACCGCGCCAAAAATGCCGTTGAAGTGATCTCCTCGCAGAACGGCTCTAAGCTTGCGGAAATTGCTACGGCCGGAGCTTCAAGTGCCGATATCTCCCCTGAGGGAAAGGCAATTTGGGTCGGGTCCGTGACCCAGGCAATTTACGAAGTTGATCCAACGACGCTGCAGGTGCGCGCTGTGCACACCGTTACAGGACTAGCGCCGCTGCTCGGGACTGTGTTTGACCGGCCGGAAGAAGTCCTCGCCATGTCCAGTGGCAAAGCAATGGTTCGCATGCGCCAGTCTGCAACGCAAGAATCGCTGCTCGCACTGTGGGACCCAGTTGCAAATTCTTTTACCAACCTGACTTCAGCCGCTCCGCAAGTTTTCCAAAATGGCCTTGGTGTGGTGGCGAAATCCGGGGACGGCTCGCGTTTGTTTGTCACCGCCGCGGATTCAAGCGGCGAAGTAGCCCTATTCGATTCCAATGGGTCTGTCATCGTAGGTCCGCAGACTATCGGTGGCGGAAACACCTCATTTGCTGCCGCTAACAAGACCGGGAATCGCTTCGCCGTACTGTTTAATGGCGCGCAAGTGCAATTATTCGATCAATCTTTGAATCCTATTGGCATATACAGCGCCACGAATCCCTCTGGCATCGTTTTTTCACCGGATGGCGCGACTGTCTATGTCAGCGAACGGTTCGGCGGTGGGTTTGTTATTTCACTGTTGAGTGCTGGCAATCTCCAGTTTTTGAGCAGAGTTCCCGATATCCCTATTTCCGGACTGCCGACACAGCTCGAAGAATCCGACGACACAAAACTCCTCTTTGGAATGGCCAATCGCGGCGTCAGTTTTGTGGATGCTGCGGCAACTTCTTCATTGGCGCAGACTGCTCCGAGCTTTTCTGCTGCGCCGGTGGCTCAGCCATCCGGCGGACCAAATTCAGGAAGCACAAACACTGTTCTCACCGGCACGAATTTCGAAAACGGAGCGGCTGTGCAATTTGGCTCACAAGCCGCGAATGTGCAGAGCGGCGGCGCAACGCAGCTGCAGGTCACTTCCCCGGCCAGCACGGCGAGCGGTGCCGTGAATGTGTCTGCCTATTTCCAGAGTGGATGGGGCGCGTTTGCGCCGGACGCGTTTTCCTACGGACCGCAAATCCTGGAAATCTTGCCGAACGCTGGAAACAAGAATGGTAACGAATCGATAGCTATTTACGGTTACGGTTTTGGCTCGGACCCAAACAAGCTCACTGTGAAAATCGGAGGGACCGCTGCGTCAGTTCAGAAAATCGATCAAGTCGGCACGATTGCGACGTCGCTTGGTCTTGATGCGAGTTTTCCTTTTCCACTGCAACGCGTCACTCTACTCACACCGGCAGGAACAGCCGGGACGGCAGATGTCGTTGTGAGTTCGGCCGACGGTTCAACGACTCTGTCGCGTGGTTTCTCCTATTTGCAAAGCGAGCAGGTCTTCACCAAAGCGGGCCTTTACAAGTTTGTTCTTTATGACCAAAAGCGCCAGCACCTCTATCTCAGCAATATCGATCACGTTGATGTTTTCGATCTCGCATCCAGCCAGTTCTTGGCTGCGATTCAGCCGCCCGGCGGTCCGCCTCCCAACGCTGGATTGAGAGGCATCGCGCTCATGCCCGATAATTCGCAGCTGGTCATTGCGGATTTCGGTGCCCAAAGCGTTTACGTCATCAACCCCGATACTGCTTCCGGTAGCTCCTCTTTCGTTGGCGGTATTCCCGGCTACATAAACTCAGGGCCGTCTCGCGTGGCTGCCACAAGCACGAAAACTGTGTTTGTAGGAATGGGCGCCGAAGGCAACGCGCAAAATGGATGCAACGCATGCCTCGCGCAAATGGACGTCAGCACTTTTCCACCGACAGTTGCGCCTGCGACGCAGCAAGAAATCTCTTTCTTGACTGGCACACCTTTGCTGCAAGCAGACTCTACCGGTGACCACGTATTTTTTTCGTTCGTCTCGGCTCAGGGAGGGCCCGTTGCAGTCTGGGATGCTTCTTCTCCCGGACAATTCGAAACCCGGACTGCCAACGCGGCCGCAATCGACCTCGCCGTTTCCGCCGACGGCAACGCGTTCGCGGTGCGCGAGAATGCGCAGACTTCCATCCGTTCCGGAAGTTTGACTTTGCTCGGTACAGCCGCGGTCAGCGAACTCGAACGCATTCCTGGTCGCACAGAAGTTCCCGGCGCCGTGATGCATCCTTCAGGCTCACTCCTTTACGTTCCATTTTTGACTGGCCCAGCGCCAGCATTACCACCTGCGGTTAACCTTACAGGCGGTGTGGACATCTTAGACGCTCATACAGGAACACTTCGCCGTCGCATTTTCTTGCCGGAGTCGCTCGCCATGCTTTCCACCGACATCGACGGCCAGCACGGCAGCTTCCTTGCCATTGACGAAAACGGCCAGCGTATTTTTGCCCTGACAACTTCTGGCCTCACCGTTTTGCAACTCGCAACTGTCCCTCTCGGAATCGGCTCACTCAGCCCCGCGAATGGAAGCGCTTCCGGCGGAACAAATATCACGCTTCGCGGCAGCGGCTTCCAATCCGGCGCAAAAGTCACTATCGGCGGAAAAAACGTCGCGGCCGCTTTCAGAGACATGAACACGCTGAATTTCACAACGCCAGCGCTTACCGCAGGCGCGCAACAGCTCATCATCACCAATCCCAACGGAGAAACCGTGACGCTTGACGCGGCATTCACCGCAAATTAATCTCGCCCGCGATCGTTCTTCTTTTAGTTGGTTCTCCTCTAACCTTTCCTTACAATACGTCATCCAACGTGTACGCTCCGCCAGGCTCAGTAGCGTGCCATTTCACAGCGAAGGTAAAATCGTGCAAACCAAAAAACTTGGCAATTCCGATTTGCAGATCACGCCAGTAGGATTTGGTGCCTGGGCAGCAGGTGGCCCTGGCTGGGAATTTTCCTGGGGCCCGCAGGATGATGCCGACTCCATCTCGGCAATGCATCGAGCGCTCGAACTCGGCGTCAACTGGATCGACACCGCCGCAGTCTATGGCATTGGCCATTCCGAAGAAGTTGTCGCACGAGCGCTAAAAGAGTGGCGCGGTGCGAAGCCCTACGTTTTCACCAAATGCGTTCTGTGTTGGGACGCCAACGGAAAAATCACTCCGAATCATTCCACTGCTTCTATTCGTCAGGAATGCGAAGACAGCTTGCGCCGTCTCAATGTTAGCGTGATCGATCTCTATCAAGTGCATTGGCCGCCGCGTGACAACGGCCCGAGCCTTGAAGAAGCCTGGCAAACGATGGCCGCACTTCAAAAAGAAGGCAAAGTGCGCTGGATCGGCGTTTCGAATTTTGATGCTTCACAAATGCGCCGCGCCGAAGCAATCGCTCGCATCACTTCCAATCAGCCGCCGTACTCCATCATTCGCCGCGCCATCGAAGCCGAAATTTTGCCGCAGAGTGTGCAAAAAGGAATTGGCACCATTAGTTATGCGCCCATGGCTTCCGGTCTCTTAACCGGTGCAATGACGCGCGAGCGCGCCGCCGCTCTTCCTGCGGACGATTTCCGCACGCGCAATCCCGAATTCCGCGAACCAAAAATTTCGCAAAACATTGAGTTGGTTGAACGTCTCAGAAAAGTTGGAGCGCGGCATGGGCGCAGCCCGGGAGAAGTCGCCATCGCCTGGGTACTCAAGAATCCTGCCGTAACCGGAGCAATTGTCGGCGCACGCAACGCAAAACAAGCGGAAGGCGTCATGCGTTCCGGAGAGCTTAAGCTCTCGAACGAAGACATCGCGGAAATTGAAGGCGCCGCTGCGGCCGTCGCTCGTTAGCTCCCGCAACAAAAAAGAATCGAGGCACGTATGGATTTTGGATTAAAAGGGAAAATTGCCGTTGTTTCCGGCTCCACGGCCGGTATCGGTTTTGGAATTGCGGTTTCGCTTGCGCGCGAAGGCGCAAAGGTTATCGTGAACGGTAGAACTTCCGCTCGCGTCGAAGCTGCCATACAAAAACTGCGCGCGCTTGTTCCTGAAGCGGACGTCAGCGGAGTAGCGGCCGATTTGGGGAAAAAAGATGGCTTCACTTCTTTCGTAAAGCAGGTTCCTCACGCCGACGTGCTCGTGAACAACCTTGGCATCTTTGAAATAAAGCCGTTCCTGGAAATTCCGGATGAAGACTGGCAAAGGTTTTTTGAAGTGAACGTCCTCAGCGGCGTGCGGCTCACGCGTCATTATCTGCCGGGCATGCTCAAGAAAAATTGGGGCCGCGTCATCTTCATCTCCAGCGAATCCGGCCAGCAAATTCCGGTTGAGATGATTCACTACGGTATGACCAAAACGGCGCAGATCGCCGTCGCTCGCGGAATTGCGGAATCCGTCGCTGGCACCGGAATAACCGTCAACTCCGTTCTCGTTGGGCCGACTGCATCGGAAGGCGCCGCCCAATTCGTCGAAACCATGGCAAAACAAAGAGGAATCACAGTCGCTGAAGTCGAGAAGGAATTTTTTCAGGTTGCGCGGCCCACTTCGCTGCTCAGGCGCTTTGAGACCACCGAAGAAGTCGCAGCCGTTGTGGCGTTCGTGGCCAGCGATCAATCCATCACGATCAACGGTGCCGCCGTTCGCGCGGACGGCGGCGTGGTGCGCAGTATTTTGTAATTGTGGGTTCAGGCCCGCAGATAATCCGGCTTCCAGTTCCGCACAAGCCGCTTGATTTGCTTGCGGTCTCGCAGATTTTCCGCTAGTACTTTGCGAGCGAGCGCTGGCAGCTCCGCGTCACTCGCGAATCTCAGGGAGACCAGTTGGCTTACGGAGAATTCTTGAATGCGAGGTTTCAAGTCATCTGGCAAAAGCCGGGCAAATCGCATCCGCTCTTCCAGCCGGATCACGCGATCCTGCACCGTCAGTGCAAAAAGCCGTGCGCAGAACAGGGACGCGAGTAATCCTACTGCTAAAATCACTCCCGCGAATCCATCTGCCGAAAAATGCGAAGTCCACAGCCGGTAACACGCCCAGAGAAAATTCAGAGCAAGGATTGGCAACGCAACGTAGTGAAACAAGGGGAGAATTCTTCCATGATTCGAATAACTCTGTTCATTCATCGAGACACCCTCCAAACTTGTGTAACATTATTGATGCGGAGTGAATCAGATTCGTTACGATGGAACGTTTTGTCGCAAATCGGTAAAACCCCTATAGCGAGCCGCTACCCGGCGAGCTGCACCGGATTGGATCAAGAACATGCCAAAAGCTTATTGGTCAGGAAAATTGATTGCGGAAAGCGATGTGTGCATTGTTGTGGAAGGGAATCAATATTTTCCCGTCGAGGCTGTCAAACAAGAATTCTTGCGGCCGAGCGCGCACACGACGATTTGCCCCTGGAAAGGGACCGCTCACTATTACCACATCGAAGTGGACGGCTTGCAAAATCAGAATGCCGCTTGGTATTACCCGGAGCCAAGCGACGCCGCGAAACAAATCCGCGATCGCATTGCGTTCTGGAAGGGTGTCCGCGTCGAAGCGTAATTTCGTTCGAGTCTACTTCGCGCTCATCTCATTCTTGAACACAGCGCCGTCATGCATCACAAAGTGAACTTTTTTCAGCTCGCTGATGTCCTTTAAAGGATCGCCGCTCACGGCCACCACATCTGCAAACGCACCTGGCGCGATCACGCCGATTTCACCTTTCATATCCAGCAATTCCGCAGCACGCGAAGTGGCTGACTGAATTGCACCCATCGGCGTAAATCCAAACTTTGTCATGTACGTGAACTCTTCCGCCATCAGTTCCGTCCACGGAATTCCGCCAATGTCCGTGCCGAACGCAGTTCTCACTCCCGCCTTCGCTGCCTTCTGCAAAGAGATTTCGTGATCCGAAGCGCGTTTGCGGTCACGCATTCCTGCCGGAGTATTTTCTTGCGCCCAATCGCCATAATAAGGGGCCATCGTCGGGCAGTACCACGTGCCTTGCTTTAGCATCTGAGCAATGTGCGCGTCGGTCAGCGTGAGTCCATGCTCGATCGAATCGCAGCCGCCATCCAAAGCACGCTGCAATCCGATTCCGCTGTACGCATGGCACGCAACTTTCTTTCCCCACCCGTGCGCTTCATCCACAATCGCTTTCAACTCTTCGACTGTCAGCGTCGGCTGCGAAACAAGCTCGCCATTTTTTCCGACCCACGAGCGATGAGTCATGTACACCTTGATCCAGTCCGCGCCATGATCCAGTTGTTCGCGCGCCGCTTTGCGCGCTTCCACCGGGCCATCAATAATCTGTACTCCCTTCGGCATCACAAGCTCTGGCGCATAGCCTTCTAGGTTGTAGCCGCCAGTCGAAGAAATTCCGCGCGTCGAAGCAAAAATTCGCGGGCCAGGAATCGTGCCTTCTTCAATCGCTTGCTTGATTTCCACGTCGCCGTAGCCCGCGCCTTCCGTCTCCAGATCGCGAATCGTCGTAAACCCCTGTTCCAGAGCGCGCCGGCACGCAAACGTTGCCCGTGCAGCCCTTAACGCGATTCCCGCTTTCAAAATGTTCGCATCGTATCCGCCTTTGTTCGGGTCTTCGCCCCAAAGAAAAATATGCGTGTGCGAATCAATCAAGCCGGGCAAAACGGTTGCGTTCGATAGGTCAATCACTTGCGCGTCGGACGGAATCGCTTCTCCCGCAGCGGAAACCCTTTCGATTCGCTTTCCACGCACAAAAATCAGCTGATTCTTTCGCGGCGCATCGCTTGTCCCGTCAATCAGGCTGCCTGCGCGAATTACAATCAGTCCGCTCGAGTCTTTCATCGCGGATTGTGAAACGGCCGCCCCACACCACACCAGCGCGGCCAAACAAGCTAGAAACAGTTTGCGCATCATCTCCTCCCAAATTTTCCTGGATAAGCTCGAATGAAAGCCAAATTCCAGCCCTTACGCTACGGCGCTGGATGCGGAAGGCGCGTCGGTGTCGGAAAGCACATCTTTTGCGGCAGCCTGGTAGCGCACGAGCAGCATCGTTAAGTCGTCCGCCTGGCGCGCGCCACGCACGAAATTTTCCACGGCTTCGAGTATGCACTTTTGCAAATGGTCCAGCGGCACGTCGTTTTTGTCGTCTAGCACTTCAGCGAGCCGCTGCATTCCGAACATTTCATCTTCCGGATCCATCGCTTCGGTCACGCCATCACTGAAGAGAACGAGAGTGTCGCCGGGTTCAAGTTTCAAACATGCTGCGGTGTACTCTGCTTCCGGAACGAGGCCGACCGGGTACGATCCTTCCGTAAACGGAGTTTCCGCTTTTCCATTGCGAATCAGATACGGTGATGGATGGCCGGCGTTGATGAATTCGAGGTGCCCGTTGCCGTCCATGACGCCGAAAAATATCGTCGCGTAGCGGCCCACTTCCGCGTGATCGCAAAGAAAACGATTGATGTGATTGAAAACGCGCGCAGGGTCGTAGCCGAGCGTCAAGCCGGAGAGAGCCCCCTGCAACATTGTGGTCAGCAGCGCGGCGCCCAGGCCTTTCCCGGAAACATCCGCAATGAGAAACGCAGTGCGTCCATCCCCCATCGGAAACACGTCGAAGTAATCTCCGCCCACCGAAAGACAGGGGAAATTGCAACCCTTCACGTCCAGGTACGGATATTTCCGGAGGGCGCGTGGCAAAAGCGCCTGTTGAATGTCGCGCGCAATATTTATTTCTGCCTCAAGCCGCTGCCGCTCGCGTTCACGTTCCACAAGCCGCGCGTTATCCAGCGTGCCAGCGGCATCTGCGGCAAGAGCGTCTAAGATTTGGCGGTCCAGTTTCGAAAACGCAGCCGGCCTGCGCGAATCCAGGTAAACAACTCCCAGAAACTGCCCGCGACTGATATCCATAAGCGATTCATCAGAGCTGGCGCGCGCCACTGAATAAAGTGGAATCACCACTACCGCGCGCAGTCCTTGCGCCACGATGCTCTGCGCTTCCTGCAGATTCATTTCTGCCTGGGCCAAATCTTCTGTGATGACTGCCGATTGCTGCTTCAGCGCCATCTGAATCGCAGTTTGGCTGGGCGAAAGGCTTTCCGGTGGCAATCGCATCCCGCCGTTTTTTCGCGCGAGCCGCACACTCAATTTCCCAACGTGATCGGATTCCAGAAGCAGGCCGCGATCTGCGTTCGTCACGGAAATCGCATGATCCAGCATTTTTCCCAGCACGGAATCAAGAGGAAGTTGCGAATGGAGCAGCGTCGTCGCTTCGAGCAGCAAATTCAGCTTGTTCAATCCGCCGGAAGATTGATCCGCGCTCGTCATGTGCTCGATTCGCGTCAGGAACATTGGAATCGATTCGTCGCCGGACGTTTCCGAAGAGCGATAAATGATTTCGTAGGAATCCTCGAGACCGAACGTAATGACGTCGCCATGCTGCAATTCGCGGCTCTCCGTTTTTTCGCCGTTCACGTAAAGCCCGCGCCGCTGGCCGCGATCTTCGATATAGAATTTGTTCGCTTCGCTGACGATCGCGGCGCAATTGCGCGAGATGCGGCGATCGTTCAATTGAAGGTGATTACCCGTTTCCGCGCCGCGCCCGATAAAGAAAGGCGTTTGCGTAACGCGCACGTAACGCTTGCCGCCGTCGTTGGAGTGGACTTCAAGAACCGACTCGTTGATAGGAAGCGCTTCCGTCATGGCTTTTTCGGCCTGATTGTAGCACGCGCCAGCAGCCGCGCACGCGCAGCGTGCTGATTTGAGATACCGTCTTTTGAACTGCTTGCAGCGCAAAGCTCCGCTCGGCAAAATGCTAAAGAACCCTGAATTGAGGCGTCCCCTTGCGAAAGTTCATTTACCTGAGATCTCTTTTTGCATCTGCTTTCGTTTTTACACTTTTCGCGTTCCCTGCTTTTCCGCAGCAATGCTCCCTTGCGCCGAAATCCCCGAAGCTCGGCGAAACCGTGCGGATTACGTGCGTAGGAGAAGCCGACTCGGCAAAATGGAATGACCGCACGATTCGTCTCTTCCTTCAGCAGGACGGAAAGGAATTTGGCCTGATGCCGGTCTCCGTAAAAGATTCTCCCGGGCCAGCCTCCATCGATATTCTGTCAAAAGAAGGGAAGCCGCTGGAGACCGAAAAAGTTCTTGTCCTCCAGACACACTTTCGCTCCGAAAACGTGAATCTCAGTGCAGACATCGAAGCGCTTCGTTCCACTCCGGAAGAAATAAAACTCCTCACCGATTTTCGCAACAACGTCTCCGACTCGCGCTATTGGCAGGACCCGCTCGCGCCGCCCGTCGACGGATGTGTCACGTCCCCTTTCGGCGTAAAACGCATGCATAACGGAAAACCGACCGGTGAATTTCACGGCGGAGTCGATCAGCGCACTCCTGCCGGTGAACCGATTCGCGCTATCGCTGACGGAAAAATTATTTTTGCGCAAAAATTCAACGTGCTCGGCAATGCGGTCGGCATTGATCACGGCCAGGGACTTGGCTCCATGTATCTCCACATGTCACAGCTCGCTGTTTCCTCCGGCGCTCTCGTTAAAAAAGGAGATGTCCTCGGTTACGCAGGCTCGACCGGCAGGTCTACGGGCCCGCATCTCCATTGGGTGCTCTACGCAAACGGAGTAAACGTGAATCCCGCGCAGTGGGTGAAATTCACTTCGTGTTCGCGGCCTCCGAAAAAGAAATAATCCCGGTTGGATGGTTTCCTGCCTCCTGTGCTTGGCCGTTCTCTAGTGCTTTTGCATTATTGCTGCTTCTTCTCGCTCCGTTCTAAAAACTCAAATACCTAAATTAGCCGGAGTCCGTTCCGGCTCGGCAGTCAGGGGTGGCTGCTCAAATTCCGCGTCGGGTGCTGACCGGAACAATCGAATAGTGAAAGAGGCTCAACGATGAAGTTGTCGTCGAAATGGGCGTGGGTTGTGGCGTGCGCACTTATCTTTTCATTTTCATCTTACGCGCAAGAAACCACGGGGAGTATTCGTGGAACGGTTCTCGATTCAAGCGGTGGAACAGTTTCCGGAGTCAGTGTTAGCGCTACGCAAATTGAAACGGGCCTTCAGCGCAGCGTCACGACCGATTCCAGCGGCGCCTACGTTATTCTGGCGTTGCCTGTTGGCCACTACCGCGTCGAAGCCGAAGCCAAGGGCTTCCAAAAATTTATTCGCGATCGCGTCACACTTGACGTCAATCAGAACGCTGACCTCTCCTTTCACCTCGTGGTTGGCGGAGCGTCGTACAAAGTGGAAGTAAATTCCGATGCGTCGCTGATTGAGAGCACGGCCACAAGCCTCGGCAAAACGGTGCAGGAGCGGGAAATTCTCGACCTGCCCCTCAACGGTCGAAACTTTACTCAACTCGGAGTGCTTCAGCCCGGCGTCGTCCCCATCACTCCCGGACTCGCCACCGCCGGCGGTTCATTGCGCGAAGGCCAGGCCTACGCCGTAAACGGCCAGCGCCCCGAGTCCAACAATTTCCTGATTGATGGCGCAGACAATTTCAACGGCGTGGACGGCGGCTACGTGATGGCGCTTCCGGTAGACGCCATCTCTGAATTTCGTATTCTCACGCACACTGCAAACGCCGAATTCGGCCACAGTACAGGTTCGACGACCAACATCATTACGCGTTCCGGAACCAACAGCTATCACGGCGCGCTCTGGGAATTCATTCGCAATGACGCGTTCGATGCCAAGAGTTTTTTTGCGCAGGACGTGGAACCGCTGAAACGCAATCAGTTCGGCGGAACGTTTGGCGGGCCGGTCAAGCACGACAAAACATTTTTCTTTCTTTATTACGAAGGCTTGCGCAATCGCCAGGGAGAAACCACAGTCGCTACTGTTCCCACCCTGGCGGAACGCGGCGGCGATTTCAGCGAACTCTGTCCGATGGGATTCAACGCAGGCGGAGTCTGCAATGACCCTGATCCGAGCCACGGCCATCAGATCTATAACGTTTTCGTCCCTCCGCACACTCCTCCGCAACCAATTCCGTTCAATCAATTGCCGGGCATCAATTCCATTTCGCAAAATATTCTTGCGTTCTATCCGCTGCCGAACCTGGGTAACAACCAGTTCGTCACAACGCAATCCAAGCCGCAAAATGGCGATCAGTTCGGCGTCCGCTTCGATCATTACCTCACGAGCAAGGACACGCTCAATTTTCGCTACAGCTTCAATCAAGGAAACGTCACCGATCCTCTCTCGACATCCGGCGCAAACGTTCCCGGATTCCCCGTCGGCGAAGATCAACGTGCGCAGAATTTCGTCGCAACGGAAACGCACACTTTTTCGCCATCGCTCGTTGGGCTCGTTCGCTTCTCTTTTCTCCGCAATAAATTTCTCTTCGACGAGCACATCAACCACACCGATCTCGCAAGCCTCGGTTTCAGCTATTCGCCTTCGCTCGACGTCGCAAGCGGGCCTCCTTTCGTCCAGGTCGCCGGTTTTGCGTCTGTCGGCGATCCGATTACCGGTCCGCGCAACAGCTACCAAAACACATTCGATCTCAACGGCTCGTTCACCTGGATTCGCGGGCGCCACGAACTGAAATTCGGCGGCGGCTATGGGCACGATCAAATCAATGTGCTGCAGGGGATCGCAACCAATGGATTTTTTGTTTTCGTCAACGCGCCGCTTACAAATCCGTTTGCAAGTTTTCTAATCGGCCAGCCGATTTTCTTCCTGCAAGGCAGCGGAGATTTCGGCCGCGGCTTGCGCGGAAATAATTTGAATGCGTACGCGCAGGACACATTCAAGATTTCTTCGCGTTTCACTCTGAATTACGGACTGCGCTACGAAATTCCGTTTCCCTACACCGAAGTCAAAAATCGTGCCAATCTCTTCGAGCCCGGCGTTCAGTCCATCGTTCATCCGGAAGCGCCGGCAGGGCTCGTCTATCCCGGTGACCCCGGAGTTCCGCGCGGCTTGATCCAAACGAAAAAAGATGCATTCGCTCCGCGCATCGGTCTTGCGTGGGATCCAACCGGCAGCGGAAAGTGGCGCGTCACTTCGTCTTACGGAATTTTCTACGATCCTTTTTACACGGGTCAGGGCGGTCCGTTGCAAGATCCGATCAGCGCACCGCCGTATTTGCAAACGGCGCAGATCAACGTCCCAAATTTTGCCGATCCGTACGCGGGCTTGCCGCCTCCAGTAAATGGTTTTACGCAGCCGATGACTCTGTTGGTGCTCAACAAAGATCTCAAACTGCCCTACGCGCAGGATTGGAACCTGAATTTCCAGCGTGCGTTCGGGAGCGATTGGCTTTTTGAAGCCGGCTACATCGGAACGAAAGGCACGCACCTGCCGCGCTTCATCGAAGGAAATCCAACCACATTTGAACCAGGTGACACTTCGCAGACCGATGCAGATCGCCGCCGACTTTATTCCGGCTGCACTCGCACGGACACCAATCCGTGCACATTTTCTTCGGTTGGCGAAATTGCCGGCACCACAAACTCCAGCTACAACGCACTGCAAGCGAGTCTAAAAAAACGCTTCAGCCACGGACTGTCATTCCTTGCGTCGTACACCTACTCGAAGAGCATCGACGATGTTTCTTCGTTCAACATCACTGGATCCGCTTCGCAGAGCACCGCCGGCGAAAACGATCTCGCGCAAAATCCGTTCGACCTTGGCGCCGAACGCGGCCGCTCGATGTTCGATGCGCGGCACCGTTTCGTGATCAGCTATCAGTGGAATCTTCCATTCTTCGAAAAAGCTGAAGGATGGAAGCGCGTCGCCCTCGGCGGCTGGCAAGTGAACGGCATCACGACGTTTATGAGCGGAACGCCGTTCACGGTTTACGATTCTGCCGGTGCTTCGCTGCAGGGCGGCGCTCCGGAAATTTCAGGATTTCCGAGCGATCGGCCAAACGTGATCGGCGACTTCACCAAGGGCACTTGTCCGAATCCGGGGGGGCAGCCATTTCAAGCCGGCACTCCGAACTGCTGGATCAGTCCGGATGGTTTTCAGCGGCTCGATCCAATTGCCGGTGCAGGACAATTCGGAAATGCGGGCCGCAACATTGCGCAAGGTCCCGGATTCCAGCAGTGGGACTTTTCGGCGCTCAAAAATTTCCGCATTACCGAAACCAAGACGATCCAGTTCCGCGGGGAACTTTTCAACATTTTCAACCATGCGAATCTGGGACTCCCGGTGAACGATATGAACTCGTCGAACTTCGGACAGATTCAAACATCGCAACCGGGCCGACTCGTGCAGTTCGCGCTGAAGTTCCTTTTCTAGGAATTGCTTCAGCGAGTGGCGGAAGCGAGACGACGGCTGACGTACTCGGTGACATAGAAGTCGAAGAGTTCGTCGAGGCGACGGGTGATCGGGCCGGGAGCGACGGCAATTTTTTGACCTGCGATTTCGCCGACTGCGATCAGATTGCGGTTCGTCGATGAAATAAAAACTTCATCTGCGTTCGCAAAATCTTCCGGCTTCAATGTTTGTTCGACGACGGAGATTCCGGCTTCGGGCGCGATTTCCATCAGGATGCCGCGCGTGACTCCTTCGAGACAGCCTGAGGCGAGCGGCGGCGTACAAACTTTTTCGCCCTTCACGACGAAGATATTTGCGGCGGTACATTCGGCGACTTCGCCGCGTTCATTGAGCAGCACAACTTCGTCAAATCCCTCTTTTTGCGCTTCGGCGAAGGCCCAGACATTGGGCAGCCACGAAATTGTTTTGACTCCCGCCAGCGCTGAGGCGGCGTGGCGGCCATGCTCGCGCAGCGCGAGCCGCACGGGTTCGCGATATTCGGGCAACGGCGCGGTGTAAATCACCAAATCCACTTCTGGCATTTTTTCCTCACTGCGCCAGGCACCAATCTGGTTGTAGATCAGATAGATGCGAGCGCAGCCTTCGCTGACTTTGTTGGCGCGAATGACTTCCTGCAAATGCACGCGAACTTTGGGGCCGGTTTGCGGCAGCGGCAAACGAATGATGGCGGCGTCTTTTTCGAGGCGGCGCCAGTGGCGTTCGTAACCGAACGCCTCGCCTTTAACGATGCGAATCGTGGTGAAAAGCCCCCAACCGCAGATGACACCGGCCTGTCCCGGAGAGAGACGGGAGTCTTCGATGGGCATGAGTTTGTCGTTATGAAAGATGTGGCGATGGATCAAGAGAGTTCCTCAATATGCTTTCTTTTCGATTGTATACCCGGTAAGACGTGGCGAGGGGAGGCACGGGACGGTTTTGAGCTGGGGTACACCCCCGGTGCTTTTGTATGAGTATCAAAATACAGGAGTTGTTTGTCGGGGGTTTTGTAAGAGTGTGAAAAGGCAAGAGTTAGTGTTTGGAGGTTTGTGGCAACAAAGAATTTTGCTGACGCTAAACGCAACCCGGCAGGTTCGCGATCAGGAAGATGGATATGAGACAGCGGTAAAAGAGACATGAGTCATCCCGCAAAAGCTGCGAGTCATTTTCGACCATGCTAGATCATTTCGCGCAAGGAGATAACTGGCCAATGCGACGGATTGAGTGCAGGTGGCCGGCGAATGGCAATTGTGAGAACAGGTGTATTTGCTCACTTGGAAATTGGGCAGAAGCGCCGGCAGCAAGAGCTTGCCGAGCGTGAGAGCATGGCAGGCGCGAAAACCTGGAGATGATTTTGAGCGAAGCTACGACGAGATTGGACAAACAGGAAGCGGCGACTGCGGCGCTGCATGGCAAAGGGCGGCGGCTGGATGGCGTGGATGTGATTCGCGGGCTTTGCATCATGAATGTGGTGCTGCATCACACGAACATTCGGATTCATTTTGCGGAGAGTTCGCTGGGTGCGTTGCTGCCGAAGACGGCGATCAACGCGCTGTTCTGGACGGGCGATTATGCAGTGAAGATCTTCTTTGTGATCTCGGGATTTCTTATCACCAGCTCGATTCTCGGCAGATGGAATGAGTTGCAGAAGATAGAGTGGAGAAAGTTCTACGGAATGCGGTTTGCGCGAATCGCGCCTTGCCTACTGGCGCTGCTGGTAATTTTGAGCGCATTGCATTTGGGCAGACTAGACGGGTTCACGATAAATCCGGACAGAGCAAGTTTGTGGAGAGCGTTGATCGCAGCGCTGACGTTTCACATCAACTGGCTCGAAGCGCATGTGGGATATTTGCCAGGATCGTGGGACGTGCTTTGGTCGCTTTCGGTGGAGGAGACGTTCTATCTGGCGTATCCATTACTGTGTCGTTTTGTGAGGAATCGATTCGTGTTGTTAGCAATTGGAGCGGCGCTGATCGTCGCGGGGCCGTTCGCGCGGGCTCATGCGTTCAACGATATTTGGTATGACTATTCGTATTTGGGCGGGATGGATGCGATTGCGATTGGATGTGTGACAGCGATTGCGGCGCGCTCGCAATGGATCCAGAGAGTTCCTCGATGGGTTTTGGTTACTGCCGGAGTTTTGCTTGTCAGCATGGCTTGGTTCCGTGCCATTGCGATGAAATTGGGAATTTCCTACAACGGACTGGACGTGACCGTTCTGGCGATTGGCGCAGCGCTGGTGATTCTGGCGATTACGCGCTCTGAGGCAAGTGGGGAAGAGAAAAGTTGGCTGAGCGGAGGCGGAACGGCAATTGTCCGCTGGTATGGGTGCAATAGTTATGAAATCTATTTGACGCACATGTTTGTGGTTTTGTGGGGAGTGCAGATTTTTCTGTGGCGGAAGATTTCGATCAACGCGGCTCCGATTTGGTTTTTGGGAATTCTGATTGTTGCTGGTTTGTTGGGCGAAGTGGTGGCGAGATTCTTTTCCGAACCCATGAATGAATGGCTGCGGAGAAGATTCGGCTTGGGGAGGGCTGTGACTCGCTCGGGGTAGAGTAGGGCTTCATCAGGTTTTTCTTAACACAGAGGTCACAGAGCGCACTGAGAAGAGGGAGGGAGAAGCCTATGCCGAAAGTTGCTCGGCCAAGACAACGAATTCGGACAATCCTTCTTTTGATTCGATGGCTGCCGGGTCAGCCGTGCTGATTCGCGCGAGTTTACGGCTCTTTTCATCTTGCCACTGAGCAATAGTCGTGCATGGGACCACGCCTCCGCATGGATAGTTGCTGTTTCTTTCAAGATCATCGAAGCTGACGACGGGAACCTTTTCGAGAATCGTGTGCTTACGGCCTTCTGCGTCCACGAATTCGCACTCTACCCAACCGGGTTGATGGTCATCCAAGAAACGCACGATTTGGACCGCAAGTAATCGCATGTGAATCTTCGGATGAACTATATCAATGCGAACCAGTTTGCATGATGCGAATTTTTGCACCAAGCCAGGCGGTTGGCAGCGCGCCGATAATCAGCGAGACCGGATACCAGTGCGGGCCGAGTGAAGGAACACGGTTCCATGTCACCACGGCGCCGATGGTTGCGAGGACCAGGCCGATTGCTCCGCCGATGAGGGCATGTTTCATCGGTCGCGTGGGTGCCAAACGCGCGGTGATATAGCTGCCGATGATGCCGTATATGGTGCGATAGATGGTGGCCCAGATGAGGGCCGAACCGGGAGTGTATTCGCCGAGAGGCGGATAGAAATGCATCCAATGAAGGACTGCGTCGGTTGTGAGAGTAATGACGATCACGACGACGAAGCCAGCGAAGACCGCGAGAATGCTTTTCCCTGTAGTGCTTTGACCTGGAGTTTCGCTCATTGACCTGAGTCTCCTTATGTGTGAGAAATTGGCCGCAAAGTATCACGAAACCCGGAACGAGCGCGCTCCGAAGCGGATGCGTTTGCGGCCAATATGCTTGGGAATAGCTTCCGCTTACGAGGCGGAAGCACCTTGCGAATTTTCCTGCACTCCGCCCGCAGTGAGCAGATCCTCGAGGCGGTTGTAGCTCGCTTCGACGCCGCGCGCCATGCCGGTTTTGATGACCATGTCGCGAATTTCGCGCGATTCGAAAAGCGACGTGGTGGTGAGCGTCGTTTTGCCGTTTTCCTCCACGAGAACGGTTGTGACCAACGATTCAGTCGGATAGCCATCCATCAGTTCGGTGCAGACAATTCGCCCGGGGCGCGCGAATTCGCGGCAGACACCGCCCGTTCCGAATTGCTTTCCGTCTGTGTGGCGCCATTCGTAGCGATATCGGTCGCCCACCTTTGCAGCGACATCGCAGACGACCATTTCCCATCCTGGCGGGCCGAGCAGCCAGCGCTTGAGATATTCCGGCCTTGTGAATGCTTCAAAAACGAGGTGGCGCGGGGCATTGAAGACTCGCGTCAGGACAATCTCCCGATCACCCGGTGTGGTTACTTTTAGTCCCATTGCTTCGGTCATTGCTTGCTCCTTCTAGCGCTTGCTGCGCCGTCGATTTTTTTGCTGGATTTTCATTTCATCGAGAAGGGCATCGAGGCGCTGGAAATTGCCCTCCCAGAATTCTCGGTAGCGTTCGAGCCAGTTGGTGGCCTCTGCCAGGGGCTGCGCGGAAAGACGGCGAGGGCGGCGCTGACGGTCGCGGCCGCGCGAGATGAGGCCTGCGCTTTCGAGGACGCGAAGGTGTTTGGAGATGGCGGGCTGGCTCATGGAGAAGGGCTTCGCGAGTTCGAGGACTCCTGCTTCGCCGCGAGCGAGGCGGGCGAGGATGGCGCGGCGCGTGGGATCAGCGAGCGCGGCGAAGATGGCGTTGAGGCGGCCAGTTTGGTTTGCTTGGGTCATTGCATAACTCACAGGTTGTACAACCGAATGGTTATATAATAAGAGAAACGTGTCAAGGGAAATTTTGTGAGAGAAATGTTCCCAATCCTACGCGAGCAAGCTAAACAGGGAATTGCTTTTGAGAGCCAGGATCAGGCGAGCTGGACGGCCGGACTTTGAGCGGGCCGGTTGTGCAAGCCCAAGCGGCGATTGATGGCACGCGCTGCGAAGAAACCGATCACTACACCAAGCATTGCACCGAACGGAGTACTTCCCAAAAGGATCAGAATGCCGAGCGAGTTCTGCGGCAGGTGACCGGAGTTTTGCAGTTTTGTCAGCAACAAGATGCCGCCGATGGAGGCGGTTATCGAGAGCACCAAGCCGGCGGTGGAGCAGCAGAGCAGGTAGGCCGAGAGAAAGCGCCGCGATTTCGAAACGCAGAATGCAACACCTAACGCGACGCAGAGCGACCAGAGCGGCAGAATCAGGATAAAGAAGATGGGCACGCAGCGATTATAGCAACGAAGGGAAGACTCGGCTCAACATACCATCGGGGCGAGCTTACTTGGGCGTGAGCTCGATTTTGCAGGTGCCGTAACCGCCTTGCTTCATGGCGTCCTGAGCTTTGGCCACTTGTTCGGCGCGTTGGTGTTCTGCGGCGGATTCTTCGAGATGGACCTGGATGGCGCGAGCTGACCAGGTTGGACGTACAATACTTTCGAATTCAGGAGGCTGCCATGCGCCGCGCTTGCTCCGTTTTGTTGTTTGCACTGATGTTCGCACCCAGTTTTGTTGGGCAAAGTGCGCCGAAGGAATCGTTGCTAGTGCTTTCCAAGCATGACCACACGCTGGCGATTGTTGATCCGGCGACATTGAAGGTGGTGGCGCGGGTGCCGGTGGGAGATGACCCGCATGAAGTGATTGCGACAGCGGATGGGAAGGCGGCGTACGTTTCGAATTACGGCGGCGGAGGTGCGGGCGCGCTGCACACGCTGGCGGTGATTGATCTGGTGAATCAGAAGGCGCTGGCGCCGATTGATTTGGGGGCGTTGCGCGGGCCGCACGGGCTGGATTTTGCGGGCGGGAAGGTTTGGTTTACGGCGGAGGCGGCGAAGGTGTTTGGGAGCATTGATCCGGCGAGCGGGAAAGTGGATTTTGTTTTGGGGAGTGGGCAGAACCGCACGCACATGATTTATGTGACGCAGGATCTGAGTAGGATTTTTACTTCGAACATTCAGTCGGGGACGGTGAGTATTTGGGAAAAGGTGCGGCCGAGTCTGCCTTCGGGACCACCACCACCGGCTGGCGGGCCTGCGCCGGGACCGTTTCCGGCGGAGTGGAGCCAGTCTTTGGTGGAAGTGGGAGCAGGGAGCGAAGGGTTTGATGTTACGCCGGACGGTAAAGAGCTTTGGGCGGCGAACTCGCAGAAGGGAACGATCGCTGTATTGGACATCGCGGAAAAGAAAGTGGCGCAGACGATAGAGGCGAATGTGCGTGGTGCGAACCGTTTGAAGTTTACGCCAGATGGGAAGATGGCGCTCGTTTCGAGTTTGAATGGGGCAGATGTGGCTGTGTTTGATGTGGCGGGGCGGAAAGAAGTGAAGCGGATTCCGGTGGGTCATGGGGCGGCGGGAATTCAGATGCAGCCGGATGGGGCGCGAGTGTTTGTGGCGTGTACGCCGGATAATTATGTGGCTGTGATTGATTTGAAGACGCTGGCGGTGACAGGGAAGATTGATGCCGGCGGGAATCCGGACGGAATGGCATGGGCCGCTCAGCATTAAAGCGCGTCCGTTGTGCTGCAACAAATGTCGGGCAAATGTGTTCATGGTCTCAAGAGCAATTCGGGTGAAGCAAAAATGTACGGAATTGTTATTGGGATTTTAGCGTGTGCCATATCTATCCCCGGCTTTGCGCTGGCGCAGGCTCAAGCCAGGATTTCATCGGAAGACGTGCTGGCAAGGGCTGTGGAAAGCGCGCGGATTACGCGGGACGAAGGACAGCTGAATTCGTTGAAAGCGGAATTTGAGAAGCGAGTGGCACAGAACAATTGTGAAGCGCGTTGTTATTACGAGCAGGCGCGGGTGCAACTCTATTTGTCCGATGTTTTCGATCTACGGAAAGACAAGAAGCAAGCTGCTGCGGCAACAGACCGTGGGATTGATACGGCACTGCATTCGTTGCAAATGAATGAGAAATCGGCGGACACGCATGCATTGCTCGCCGATTTGTACGCGCATCGGGTCGGTTACGGCGGGATGTTTGCGGGGCCAAAATATGGACCGAAGATTAACGATGAGGTTGTGAAGGGCATCGCTCTCGATGACAAGAATCCGCGCGTGTTGGCCAGCCAGGGGCGTAGATTCTTGATGGCCCCGAAGATGTTTGGCGGCGATGTGACAAAGGCGATTGAAACTTTTCAAAAGTCGCTGGAGCTGGACGGCTCACAAGCGGAAACGTGGAGCTGGTTGGCGCGGGCTTACAAGAAGCAAGGAGACAGCGCGAAAGCGAACCAAGCGATGCAAAAGGCAATGCAATTGGAGCCGCAGAACCCGATGGTGAAAGCGGCAGCAGCCGAAATTTCCCATTGATTTTTCTACAACTACTGGAAATTCAAAAAAAACGGGCGGGAGAAATGTTCTCCCGCCCGGAAAGTGTTTCTAGAAGGCTTAAAATTGCAGTTTGAGTGCGAGCTGCAACTGACGCGAAGAGCCCGAGTCTGCAGTGGGGAATCGCGTGCTGGCGATGGAAGAGAAGCTGGCCGGTACCGAGAAGCCGCCGCCCGCAAGTGGAGTCAACGTGATAATGGTTGCTCCGTTTGCAGCCAATGGGCCTGGCTGGCCAAAGTTCGGATGATTGAAGAGATCGAATGCGTCGGCTCGGAACTGCAGATTGACGCGCTCGGTCAGCTTCGTGTTCTTGACGAGGGAGAGATCTACGTCGGTGAATCCAGGTCCGTAGAACGTGTTGCGCCCCAGATTGCCGAAGCTTCCGACTGCGGGCAGCGAGAATGCTGTCGCGGCGTTGGTAATCCACTGCGATGGATTGCCGCTGATTGTTACAGGAGCAACCAGATCCGGGCGAACGGAGTTTGCTGTGCCGGTCGTAGTCGCACGGGCGAGAACGACCGTGAACGGATTGCCCGATTGCGCGCTTAATATGGTGGCGAGTCTCCAGCCGCTGACCAACCGATTGCCTTTAAAGGGGAAATCGTAAATAGCGTTGGCTACGAAGCGATGGCGAACGTCGAAATCGGAACTACCGCGGCTGTTGCCGATGTCCGTACTGTCTTGAACGAAAATGCCCTGGTTGTTGCGGGACACATCGTCAATCGAATGGGAATAGGTATAGGACGCGTTAAATTGGACGCCCTTGGACGTGGTCTTGTTGGCCGTCACCCACAGTGCGTTGTAAGTGGAATTTGCACTGCTGTCCCGGAACGTCAAACTGCTTGAGAGTGTCTTCCCAGGGAAAAATGGGCTGGTTGTGGAAATCAAGGGAAATGGACGGGACGCCGAAACGCCAAGGGTTTGGAACTGATTGATGTTGCGATCGATTTCCAGGTGAGTGCCCTTGTTCCCGAAATAGCCGACCATAACTCCGAGCGTAGGCATGAGTTTGTGCTGGACGTTGAGATTCCACGATTGCACGTTCGCGTTCTTGAAGTCTGGATTGACGACAAGAGGAGCGAGGTTCGAAGCGTTGTTTGGATCATAGAGCGCGCCGAGCGAACCGATTGGCGTGGCGGTGTTGACCGCGATAGGAACGGCGAACGGTGGGTTGGAATTCAGCCCCGTAACGATGCCCGTGATCGGCTGATCGACTTGATAGCCGTATGCACCCCGGACGACGGTCTTGCCGGAACGGAATGGATCCCAGGCGAATCCGACGCGCGGTTGGAAATTCTTGTTGTTCTGATCGTAGGGGTCGCTGACCCTTTCGAGTGAGCCGCTCGTCAAATCGAAATTTACAAAGCGCCCCATCGCTTCATTCGGAGTCATGTTCCATGCGTAGCGCAACCCGAGTTCCAGGGTCAGAGCGGAAGTGACCTTGTAGCTGTCTTGTGCGAAGAACTCGAGAGCATTTTGCGTGATTCGATTGGCCACATTGTTCAGGGTTCGAGCAGAAGTGTCCACTGTACCGTTTTCGAAATTGGCGGTTGTGTTGAAAACGAGCTGTCCCGGATCTCCATTGAAGTTGTTATTGCGGAAGTCGCGGAATTCGACGCCAAACTTCAGGGAGTGCGCTCCGCGAATGTAATTGAGCGTATCGGCGAAGACGTAAGTGGTATCACCACGGCCCTGAGGGAAGTTGCGCTCATCACCAAAGACCAAGCCGAGATCCTGGATACGAATGGTCGGCAAGAAAGCCTGGTTCGCTCCGAGAACGCCCGCGAGTCCCAGCGAGGCGGGATCGGTTGCATTGAGCGGAGTAAAGGTAATGTGTACACGGTTCGCACCGATTCGAGCTTCGTTAACGAGCGCCGGGCTGAACACATGGGTCTCGTTCAAGGTAAGAACCTGGCGATGACCTTCGCGTGTGTCGCCGAAGCCGGGGATGTTGGCGCCCTGCGTGGGTTCCTGACGCTTGTCCTGCTGGTCGACGTAATAGCCGTGGATGCGGTCTCTGTCGCTGAAGTTGTGGCTGATGTCGATGGTGCCCTGGTCAATGTTTACGTTGGCGCTGGCTGATCCGAAAAAGGCAGGCGCGCCGTTCAACGTACCATTGGCGGCAGGAATGAGTGGAAGAAGGTTCTGTGCGATGGTGTTTGTTCCCCCCTGAATCGCGGTGCGTTGCGCATCACTGAGGACTGCGGAAGCTGTGTTCAGCCCTTGGTGATGGCGCAAGCCTTCGTAGCTCGCGAAAAAGAACGTGTGCTCCTTCCAAATCGGGCCGCCGACGTCTCCGCCGAATTGATTGCGTTTTAGAGCAGACTGCGCCTGCGTGCCTGCGGTGTTGAAAAAGTTGCGCGCATCCATTGCATTGTTGCGCAGATAGTCGTACAGCTCTCCATGGAACTCGTTCGAGCCGGAACGCGTCGCGATATTGACGATCGAGCCGGAGTTGCGGCCGTACTCCGCGCTGTAGGTGGAGTTATCAATCTTGAATTCGGAGACCGTGTTGATTGTCGGCTGGAAGGTGACCTGATTCTGGAGCATGTCATTCAGGTTGATGCCGTTGATCATGAAGTTGACGGCATCTTCACGCCCGCCCGCGGAGTTGAACGCGAACGAACCTTGTCCGCGAAGAGGAGCGGTGAGAAATCCATTTTGTGGCGGAGTTACTGTTCCGGGGACGAGAAGTGCGAGGTCCACGAAATGGCGGCCGTTGAGCGGAATTTCCTGAACAACGGCTTTGTCAATTACTTGTCCCACCGTAATCGTTGTCGCGTCGATTACCGGTTGCGTGCTTTCCACAATCATGACTTCGGAGGTGCTGGCGATATTCAGTGCGAAGTTCTGAAGTGAGTTCTGACTGACGGCGATGACCACCGAATTGGCCTGTTGCTTCTGAAATCCATCCTTGCTGACTTCAACGCTGTAGGTTCCGGGTGGCAGTGCAGGAACTTCGTAATCGCCCGAACCGTTGGTCTCCGTCTCCCTTTCGATTCCCATAGACGGATTTTTTACTGTGATTTTTGCACCTGCAACCGCGGCGCCGGTCGCATCTGTCACCGTGCCTTTGATACTAGCGGTTGTTTGCGCCAGCGTTGCCGTCGCGCTCACAGCGAATAGAACAAGCAGCGCCACGAGAGAGAAAAGAATCTTGCTTATCTGTGCTCGTACAGTTGCAACTTCCATTTGTTCACTACCTCCGGTTTAGAACAGCCGATCGGGAGCGACGGGTACGGTGAATCTTCTATTGAGATGCGAAGTTCTCCGAGCCCGCATTCGTGCACTAAACCTGTCCACTCCGATCAGGCCGTGCAGTAACTCGCCGACTACTTGTCATTACTTTTCCGTCTTTAGTGGACTACTTCGGCAATTGGAAGACCAAAGGGAGAGGAGATTGAGTTCACGCTAAAGTACTTGGATTCAGGCCGTTGAGGATGTACAGCGAAGCTAAACAGCTATGCATGGAAAGCGTTGCATCCGTAAACCTATAAGTAGCGTACCGAAATTCGTAGGTGGCCTCGGCCTTTATTTCACAGCGCATTACATCCGTAAGCCCATTTTTACAGCATTAGCTGATTGTCAAAGATCTGGCTGGTAAACAATCACGGGAAGTACGAGCAAACAGTCGACCACGAATACCTATACAAATACTTTGGACGTAATTCAGTTTGCTGATCATGAGAATTGGTATGGGCGGCGCCGACCGCAAATCCCGCCAATTCGACTCGCTGATAGACGAGAGTAATGCCGCCAAGGGCCTATATTGAACCGGCTCTGGTCTGCTCCCGAACAAAGCGCGTTGACTTATCGAGCTTCAGCCTCTAAAATTAACGTTTGTCTCTACAGGGAAAGGTGTGACTGATTGCGATGAGGACGTATGTAGCCAAGGGAGCAGAAGCTGAAGCGCTGAAGTTGGGCGCGAATTGGTTTGTTGTGGATGCCACGAATCAGGTGCTAGGGCGCCTGGCGACGAAAGTGGCGCGAGTTTTGATTGGCAAGGATAAGGCGTCGTTTACGCCGTATCTTGATTCGGGCGATCATGTGGTGATTATCAACGCGGATAAGATCCGCCTGACCGGCAACAAGATCGAACAAAAAGTTTATTACTCGCACAGCGGTTATCCGGGCGGTTTGAAGGAAGTTCCGGCAAAGCGCGTTCGGGAAGCCAAGCCCGAGTGGATGGTGCGCTACGCGATTGAGGGGATGTTGCCGAAGAACAAGCTGCGCGCGCGGCGTTTGAAGAAGTTGCGCGTTTATCGCGATGCAGCGGGATTGGCTCGGCACAAAGGACAGAATCCTCAGCCGTTGGCGATTTAACGATTTTGTAGTTTTTGGGGTCTGAAGTTTCCGCACGTTGGTTGTCCTTAAACGCAGGTCAGGTGCAGGCCTTCGCAGGGAATCAGCCGGGTGGGAAGTTCGAAAAGTTTTTAGGCCTTTATGGGCCATGTTGTCTGCAAGCACGTTTTTCTGACGATTTTGATTTTACGGATATACCTGGGAGGAAGTTTTGAGTTCTGAAGCGTCCAGCAAGACCTGGTTTCTCGGCACGGGCCGCCGCAAAGAGTCCATCGCGCGCGTATTTTTGCGCCCCGGTTCGGGCAAGTTCACGGTGAACGGCCGCACAGTCGATCAATATTTTCCGAATTTCGCGTGGAAGCATGACGCGACGGAGCCGGTGAAGTTCTCAAACATCGCGGACCAGATTGACGTGGTCGCGACCGCAAAGGGCGGCGGCGTTGGTGGGCAGGCTGGAGCCGTTCGCATGGGTCTGGCCCGCGCGATTTCGAAGTTCAATCCGGAGCTGCGCCCGGCGTTGCGTAAGAACGGTTTTCTGACGCGCGATTCCCGTATGAAGGAACGCAAGAAGTACGGACAGAAGGGCGCGAGAAAGAGATTCCAGTTCACCAAGCGTTAATCGCTTGGGGGCTGAACGAGCTCCAGCGGAGATTCGCGAGAATCTCCGCTGAGATCACGGCCGGCAAGGACGCCGGCAAAAAGGCTGTTCGGCAGCTTCGCGAGAGGCGCCAGCAAACAGCTGTCCAATAAGGAGGACAAGTGGCAGTTGAAATTACAATGAAGGAACTGCTGGAGGCCGGAGTTCATTTCGGTCACCAGACGCGTCGTTGGAATCCGAAAATGAAGGAATATATTTTCGGCGAGCGCAACGGTATTCACATTATTGATTTGCAGAAGACTCTGAAGATGTTCCGCGAAGCGAGCCGCTTCGTGAGCGAAATGTCTGCGCAGGGCAAAGCGGTTTTGTTCGTTGGCACGAAGCGCCAGGCACAGGAAGCGGTTGCTGAAGAGGCGAAGCGCTGCGGTGCGTTTTTTGTGAATCACCGCTGGCTGGGCGGCACGCTAACGAACTGGGCGACACTGCAGAAGTCGATCAAGCGCCTGAAGCTGCTGAAGGCGATGACCGAAGACGGCCGCATGGAGCAGCTCTCCAAGAAAGAGCGCGCGCGGCTCGACCGCGAAATGAAGCACCTGTTTCAGAATCTTGAAGGCATCGAGAACATGACGCAGCTGCCCGATGCGATGTTCGTGATTGACTCGAACGCCGAAGAAATCGCCGTGAAGGAAGCTCGCCGCATGGGCGTGCCAGTTGTTTCCGTAGTGGATACGAATTGCGATCCTGACGTTGTGGACTGGATTATTCCCGGGAATGACGATGCGTTGCGTGCGATTCGCTTATTCACTTCGAAGATTTCCGAGTCGGTTGTGGAAGGCAAAAATCACTATCAGCAATCGCAGGTCGGTGAGGCGAAAGCTGCTGCGGACCAGGCAGCTGTGGACGGCGTCGAGTACGTTGACACCAGCGCTTACGAGCAATACGAAAAACAGGAAGGCGACTTTGTCGAGGCTGTTGATGGAGTAGAGGCGATCAAGGTCGAAACGGAACCCGCCGAAGCTACTGTTCCTCCGGACGAGGAGTCTCGCTAAGCCAACGCGGGTAAGTGAATTTTTCTGGCCCGCCTCGATGCACTCGCGGCGGGCCGTTTTGTAAGAGTTTGAGAAAATTTCGGAAATTTATGAAGAAAGCTTAGAGAAAGCCAGAGAAAAAGGATGAGTACACCAAATACAGCCATGGAAATTCCAGCCAAGCTTGTAAAGGAACTGCGGGACCGCACCAACGCGGGATTCAACGACTGCCGCGCCGCATTGGTGGAGGCGGCAGGCGACCTTGAGAAGGCGATTGCGGTTTTGCGCAAGAAGGGGCAAGCAGCTGCAGCAAAGAAGGCCACGCGTGAAGCGTCCGAAGGGCTCGTGGGAAGCTATATTCACGCGGGCGGAAAAATCGGAGTCCTCGTTGAAATCAATTGCGAGTCCGATTTCGTCGCGCGCACGGAAGCGTTCCAGCAGTTGACGCACGACATCGCGATGCACATCGCGGCGCTTGATCCTCGTTACGTTCGCCGCGAGGACGTGACACCGGAAATGCTGGAGAAAGAGCGCGAGATTTACAAGGCGCAGGCTCTTGCGACCGGCAAGCCGGAAAACGTCGTTGAGCGCATTGTGAACGGCAAGATGGAAAAGTTCTATGAAGAGAATTGTCTCTACGAACAGCATTTCATTAAGGATGAGAGTGTGACAATCAGCGAAATGGTGAACAGCGCGATCGCGAAGCTCGGGGAAAACATCACGATACGCCGTTTCTCGCGCTTCAAGGTCGGCGAAATTGCCGCCGGCGCCGGGACACCGGATGCTCCTGTGCCTGCTCCGGTGGCCTAAACGCAAATTGTTCATATCGAACAAACAGAGAGCGTTCCGGATCGGCCGGAACGCTCTTTTTTTGTGAGACTCGCGTGTACCGGCGAGGCGAGTTTGTTACAATTCTGCGGGATTTGACCTGCGGTTGCGGAGAGCTATGGCTGCGAAAAAGTCGTCCTCGAAGAAAAGCGCGAAAAAGAAACCCATCTACAAGAGGATTTTGCTGAAGATTTCCGGCGAGTCGCTGCACGGACCGCAGGGATATGGCATTCATGGCGAAACGATTCAGGCAATTGCCCGCGAATTGAAGGAAGTACACGATCTGGGCGTTGAAATCGCGCTGGTGGTTGGAGGCGGAAATATTTTTCGGGGCGCGCGGCAAAAAGGATTTGAAATTGACCGTACGACCGGCGACTACATGGGAATGCTGGCGACCGTTATCAATGCGCTTGCTCTGCAGGACGCGCTGGAAAAGGAAGGCGTCTATACGCGCGTGCAGAGTGCGATTGCGATGCAACAAGTGGCGGAGCCGTTCATTCGGCGGCGCGCGATGCGGCACCTGGAAAAAGGACGCGTGGTGATTTTCGGAGCTGGTACTGGCAATCCGTATTTTTCAACCGATACTGCCGCTGCGTTGCGCGCGATGGAAATCAAAGCGGACGTGATTTTGAAGGCGACGCGCGTAGAAGGGATTTACGATGCCGATCCGGAAAAAGTGGCGACCGCGATTTTGTTTGAGCAGATTACTTACCGCGACGTGCTGCAGCGGAACCTGAAAGTAATGGATTCAACGGCGATTTCGCTCTGCATGGACAACGGGATGCCGATCGTGGTGTTCAACATGGGCGATTATGGGAATATCAAGCGCGTGGTTTTGGGTGAACGTGTCGGTTCGCTAGTGACGATGGCGTAGATGAGTTTTGCGCGGCGGGGGCTGTGCGATTTCTCGAAAACTGCAACTGCAAATTCGATTGAGGAAATAAGAACATGTCAACGATTGGTTCGACGAAGGAAGCGACTGCTGCTGCGAAAACGCGGATGGAAAAGGCCGTGGAGGATTTCCGCAAAGAGTTGGCGACGGTGCGCACGGGGCGCGCGAACGCGGCGATTCTGGACAACGTTCGCGTGGATTATCACGGCACTCCGATGCCGGTAAACCAGCTCGGCACAGTTACTGTGCCAGACCCGACGATGATTGTGATCGCGCCGTGGGATACGAGCGCAGTGGCGATGATTGACAAAGCGATTCGGACTTCGGATTTGGGATTGAATCCGACGAACGACGGCAAAGTCGTGCGTGTTCCCGTTCCGTCTCCGACGGAAGAGCGTCGCAAGGAACTAGTAAAACACATGCACAAGGTGCTGGAGAATCACCGGACGGCTGTGCGAAATATCCGCCGTGACATCAAGGAAGCGATCGATAAATTGGAGAAGGATAAGAAGATCAGCCAGGACGAGCAGAAACGTTCGCTCGATGAACTGGAAAAGCTGACGCACTCGGAAACGAAGAAGATTGAGGACATGGCTGCGACGAAGGAAAAGGAAGTGATGGAGATTAAGTAGAAAGTCTTCAGTTTTCAGTCAGAGAAAAACTTCAGAAAAGTCCGCGCAGGTCGCGGGCTTTTTCATTTCGGTTTGGCCGGAGGGACGGAACCGGGCTTGTCGAGGACAAAGAGCTGGGATTGATCGCTTTGGACCGCGTGGATAAAGGCGTTCAGGTCGACGGAGAGATCGCTGGGAATTTCCTGCGAAATAAAATTCAAGCGACGCGAAAAGAGAAGCAGGTTGGCGGTGGATGAGTATGTAGACGCGAACGTAGCATAGTCGCGTTTGACGGATGTGCCTGCGGGAGCTTGCGCGGTTACGCCGGGCGGAAGGCGCAGCGTTCCCGTCAGTTCAATGTTGAGTGGCGGGCCGAGTTCAATCTTTGAATCGGCTGGCGAATTTTTCGTGACGTCCGGCAGTCCGGGTAAGGGCAGCAGCGCCGGAATCCGCACCGGCTTCTTCGACCAGTCCACGAATTTTTCCTGAGTGAGTTCGTATTCAACCTCGAACGGAACATCTGTTGCATAGGGGTCGGAAGTCTTCACGCTAGTCACTTTGCCGCGAAACCCGTCGGAGAGAGCTAAGTATTGTGCAATTTGTAGTTGCTTCTCTTTTGGCGTTTGATGAAACGTGACGCGGAGAAGGAGTTCATTGTCGCCGCGCAAATGATAAGTCACCTTTGATGTCAAAGTACCTTGGGAATTGATCGATGAGCGTATCGTTACCTGCTGACTTGCATGAAATGGTGATTGCGCCTGGATCGTGCTGAAACAATTGTCTGAGTCTTGCTTCCAAGGCCCGATGACGATCCCTTTTCGACCACGCAATTTTGCGGGAATCATTCCAAAGGGCGCAACTTCGAGGCCCGGATCGAGATAGTAGGAATGCTCTCCCTCGTTCAACTCAAGCAAAATTCCAGATAATAAACTGGGACGAGGCAATTCCGATTCAACGTTCGGCGTCTCGCTGTAGGCAATCAGCCTTTCCGTCGCATTTGAGCTTGTCAACAACATGGCGAGCAACCAGACTTTTTCCTGAGAGGTCCCATAACGGGACGCGAGAACATTATCGGGTCCCCTGCTAATGATTTGCTGAGCGTCGAAAGGCAAATCCACCGTCGTCAGTTTTTGGGAAACAACGTCAAAAAAAAATCTAGAGGAAGTATGGCCCTGGATGCTTCCTGCGAGAAGCTCAGCATTTGCGTATATTTCCGTGGAAAAGGCAAAGTGTGGAGTTCTATAGAGTTGGCCGGCGAGACGTGCCCAGGAAGAGAAGGTTGTGAGCGCGATGTCTTCGGGGTCACCGGCGGAATCACGCGACTTCAATTTAGCCGGTTCGACCACCCAACGATAAGATTCGCGGGCGGATTCGCCTTCGCCGGACTTTTCAGGAGTCGAAGGCGTGTCGGGATTGATTCGGAGGCGCGTGCGAGATGCGGGTAAATCCAACTGAAATATTTCGTGTGTGACCACGCCACTGCGATCGAAAGAATGGTCGAGCCAGAAATCGGGGGCCAGCGGCGGTTTGGTTGTCGTCGTTATTACACGATATTCAAGCGAATCGCCGGGTTGGAGGCCGAGGATGCGCACGGATTTGACGCGGACGTCTTGATAGGCAGGAAATTTTTCGACGGCGGGATTCGGGACGTCACTGATGGCGCTGGGCAAGATGTCTGCGGTGCCACCACTGGGGTGAGTGATGTGAACGAGGGGGATTTCGACGGATTGGAAGCTGCGGTTGTAATCGAAATTGAGGTGTGCGAATTGGCGAACGCCGAGCTCGCTGTTAATTTTGACGAGGGCGTGGACTTCTTTGCGCGAATCGCCGTTGGTTTCGAAGCGGTATTTGGTTTCGAGGAGTTCGATCTGAGCGGCGTTTGGCGGCTCTTCTGATTTTTCGGCGGGCTTCTCGGCAGGCTTTTCCTGGGGTTTCTCCGCTGGCGCTTGCGCATTTGCGCCGGCTGCAAGAAACAAGAATCCGGCGCAAAAAAGTATCGCGCGTTTAGAAAAACGTTCGAAGAGTCGATTCATAGCGTTCTGGTTGAGTGTAGGGTTCGCGGTTCGTCGCGTAAAGCGAGCCTTCGTGAGCTGTTTCTGTTGCTGCAATTGTCGCTCAGTTTGATGTTTTTGACGCGAGACGCTTTTGGGGCGGTTGCGTCTGACAATGATAGTCTTTGTGTGCGCGAACGCGCCAAGAGAGGGAACGAATGAGGAGATCGCTAATTTTCCCGGGAGCAGCGGTGGTGGTGATGCTTGTTGCGGCAGGAGTGGCCGCGGCGGACAACAAGCCCAAGGGCCCGAAAGAGGATGGCACGATGCCTTCGCTGACAAAAATTGCCGGCGAAGGAATGATGAATTCGCGCGCCTATCAATATTTGACGGAGCTTAGCGACGACATCGGCTCCCGCGTGACAGGCTCTCCGGCGGAGAGAAAGTCGGAAGAGTGGGCTGTTGCGAAGATGAAAGAGATGGGCCTCGAAAACGTCCACACGGAAAAGTACACGATATGGCGCGGTTGGATGCGAGGTACAGCGGATGCACAGCTCCTCTCGCCCGTCGCGCGCAAGCTGCATGTCGATGCGATGGGCTGGGTCGGTTCTACGGCTACCGGCGGCGCGGATGCTGATGTGGTCACCATCAATCTTTTTGATTTGGAAGAGGAAGCGAAGAACCTCGGCCGTTTGAAAGGGAAGATTGTCCTCGTACAAACGAAAGGCAAACCGAAAAAAGATTTCATGATGATCTTTGCCGACTTCGGAAATTTTCTGAAGTCTCTTTCGAATGCCGGCGTAGTCGCGGTGATTGGCGGGCAGGGCGGTTCACGGGCATCAGGAATGAACCTGACGCACACGGGTATCCTCGGCTTTGACGCAGATTTTGCGGTTCCCGTCGTTTCGATGACGTCGGAAGATCAGGGACAGCTTGAGCGGCTGATCGCGCGCGGCATTACGCCGCGGATGCACATCAATGTACAGAATACATTCACGAATGGGCCTGTGGAGACAGCGAACGTTGTTGGGGAAATCCGAGGCACGGAGCATCCTGAACAGATTTTCGTCGTTGGTGGGCACCTTGATTCATGGGATCTTTCGCAAGGGACGACAGACAACGGATCGGGAACTGCGGCGACGCTTGGCGCGGCTGACGCGATTAAGCGGGCAGGACTGCGGCCGCGGCGTACTCTGCGATTTGTGTTGTTCACCGGCGAAGAGCAGGGGCTCGACGGGTCCTATGCGTATTACAAACAGCACAAAGCGGAATGGGGGAATCATCTCGGTGACCTGATCCTCGACGAAGGACAGGGCCTCGTGAAGAATTTCCAGTTGGGCGGCCGCGATGATCTGGTGCCCGCGCTGGAAGCATTTGCGGATTCGATTTCGAATCTGCGCAAGGTGAAAGTGAACGATAAAATTGAATCCGGCACGGATACGCTGCCGTTTTCCGTTTACGGTTTGCCGGGAATCAACATGGAACAAGAGACGGCTGAGTACAGCTACACGCACCATTCCGCGGCGGACGCCTTGGAGGCGCAAAAGCCGGACATCCTGGCGCAGAATGCAACGATTATGGCGCTGACGGCGTATTGGATTGCGGACCGGCCGGAACGGCTGGCGGAACCATGGTCCGATGCTAAAACTGCCAAGATGCTGCGCGATCAGCACGAATATGAGGAGCTGAAGGCGTTCAATCTGTGGCCTTATGGCGACCTGGGGCTGGAAAAGACCGACGACAAGACGCAGTAGAAGGAACATTAGAACAAGCCGAGAAACCGGACGGGATCATCGAAGTCCTGTCCGGTTTTATTTGCGTAAATTCTTGCTAAACGGCGAGCAGTTTTCTTTGACGGCGCGTCCATTGGAGCAGTGGCTGCGGAGTGGGCAATGGTCTCGTCGCGAATTCCCGTTACAGCTGGATTGATGCTGGTCTTTGGCGCTTTGGCGTCGGCCGCATTTTCGCAAAGCGCGAAGAAATCCTATGAGCTTTTGCCGGCGAACAACAATGTGCCTGCGCTGTTTGCTGAAGGAACGATCTCTACTCCGAACGATGAAGAGGGAGGAGTGTTCAGTCCGGATGGGAATGAGTTTTATTTCACGGTGCTGAATCCCACGACCACGGCCGCCCGGATTTCCCTTTTGTGTGTTTCGCACTGGCGTAATGGGGTTTGGAGCAAGCCCGAAGTCGTTGCTTTCTCGGGAAAATATTTTGATTTGCCTGCGCGGGTTTCGCCGGATGGGAAAACGCTTTATTTTTCTTCTTCGCGCCCGATTCCTGGGCAGAAAGAACGGGTGCTCGGAATCTGGAAAGTGGAGCGGACGGCGGATGGGTGGAGCGAGCCGGTGGCCCTGCCCGCGCCGATCAATTCAGGTGACGGGCATTGGAATTGGGGCGCGTCGGTGACTGGCGATGGGACGATGTACTTCACTTCGGACCGTGACCAGCCCGGGCGGCCGCAGATTTATCGCGCGAAATTTGCGGATGGCTCCTATCAAACGCCGGAAAAGCTGGGACCGGAGATCAATTCGGAGTTCAACGATTCGGATCCGTTTGTAAGCGCGGACGAATCGCTGCTTTTCTTTACGTCAGTTGGAGAAGAAGGACCGCCATTTCGGCATCGCGCGGATGCACTCTATACAGGCGGTTTTCCGTATGCGCGCGGAGAGATTTACGCGAGCGTTCGTGTGGGCGGCAAGTGGACGCAGGCGAAGCACCTGGAGCACGGCGTGAACACTGTTGCGGACGAAGGTTATCCCTCGCTCACGCCTGACGGCAAATTTTTGATATTCACAAGCGGGCGAAGTGCGTTTACGGTTCCGGTAGCGAAGCGATTGGATATGCAGGAGCTGGAGCGGAATCTGCATTCGACCAACAATGCGTTGGGGAACATCTACACGATTCCGGTAAGCGCGCTGAACCGGAATGAGAAATGATGGGCGAATGAGCTTCCTCCATGCAAAGGCGAGAAGACTAGTTGCGATATTTTTGTTCGCATGCTCGGTCGGATTTGCCGCGTTGCATTCGCACGCTCACGCGGCGCCGGGTGAAATCGTTCCTGAAATGATTGGAGAGGGAGTGCTTTCAACTCCTGACGATGAGTTTGGTGCAACGCCATCGCCGGACGGCACGACGATCTATTTCGACAAGACGGTTCCGCCGCACTATCTCTATGTAATTTGCGAATCGCATTTGGTGAACGGCAAATGGTCCGCGCCGGAGGTCGTGCCGTTTTCCGGTTTGTACCGCGATTCGGATCCGGTTTTGTCGCCGGATGGAAATACGATGTATTTTGCTTCGGATCGTCCCGTGAATGGAAAAGATGAACATCGATTCCAGATTTGGCAAGTTAAGCGCGCCGAAAACAAATGGAGCGAGCCGGTCCTTGTGCCCGGCGCGATTAATAGTGAAGCAAGCCAGGTGTTTGCGTCGGTGACGAATGATGGAACGATGTATTTCACGTCGTCGCGGAAAAATGGGCAGTACGACATTTATCGTTCGAAGCTGGTGAACGGAAACTATGCCGAGGCGGAAGATTTGGGGCCGTTGGTGAATCGGCTTGGTGTTTGGAGTCTAGAAGCTTGGGTGGCGCCGGACGAAAGCTATCTCTTGATCGGGAGCTTTGGAAGGGAAGGCGGGTACGGCAATTCGGATCTTTTTGTGAGCTTCCGGCAGGGCGGGGCTTGGAGCCAGCCGGTCAATTTAGGGCCGGAGATCAATACGGCGGCAAGGGAGTATAGCGCCCGGGTGTCGGCGGACGGCAAATGGCTCTATTACGCGAGTGAGATGGGGTTTCCGTACGAAAAGAGAGATCATCCCATTTCTTATCAACAATTTACGGACAGCATGAAAGCAGTAAAGAATGGATTGGGAAACCTTTATCGGGTGCATTTGGAGCCGGTTTTGACAGCGGCTAAGGCCCGGCTCGCCCAAACCCCGGCGGCGGGAGAGAAGAAGTAGCGAAACCCTGCATCGCCGCATCTGTTGCACAGGCAATGCCATAGAAGGGATTTAGGGAAAGTTTTCCTCAAGCTGTTGCGAATCCGATTTGACACATCAGGATTTCTCCCCTATACTCTGTGTTTTGTCAGGGGTAGTTTGCCCGTGTAGTAACGCGCTGGGGGTATTTAGCGCGTGTAGTTGGAAGGATCTTTTCTCCCGGAACAGTGAACGACGGAATGGGAGCGAAGAGCGGCCGGAATGGGACGCCAGTCCCGCAAAGCCGAGTAAGCCTCTCCGAATCGAAGCCAAGAGCGTAATTCTCCCTCTTGGAGTGCGTGCGGAGTTTCTTGCTGGTCTCCGGAATCGCAGTACACCTTTCAGCTTGGTGTGCTCTCGCGCTGATTTTTGTGCGCGCAATGCGAGAGCTGTCGAAAAGCGCGCGCATTCGCGGACCGAATTTGTGTCCGCAAACAAAGAGGGAAGACTGTGCCGACATTTTCGCAACTGGTACGTATGGGACGCGAAGGCGTCATCACCAAGACGAAGTCGCCTGCGTTGATGGGCTGCCCGGAAAAGCGCGGAGTCTGCATCCGTGTTTACACGCAGACGCCGAAGAAACCGAACTCCGCTCTCCGCAAAGTCGCTCGCGTTCGCCTCACGAATTCTGTTGAAGTCACGACGTACATTCCCGGTATCGGCCACAACCTGCAGGAGCACTCGATCGTGCTCGTGCGCGGCGGCCGTGTGAAGGACCTGCCGGGAGTTCGCTATCACATCGTTCGAGGAACGCTCGATGCCTCGGGCGTGGAAAACCGCAAGCAGGGCCGCTCGAAGTACGGAGCGAAGCGTCCGAAGGCCGGACAGGCAGCGAAGTAAGAGTTTAGAGGAGCTGAGAGAAGATGCCACGCAAAGGATTAGTCAGCCGTCGCAAGCAGGAAGTGGATCCGGTCTACAGCGACAGTCTCGTTGAGAAGTTCATCTGCTCGATGATGTGGGACGGCAAGAAGAGCACCGCGCAGCGCGTGTTCTACTCCGCCATGGATCAGGTAGCGAAGAAGACCAACGACGAAGCGATTAAGATTTTCAAGAAAGCGCTGGAGAACGCGAAGCCGGTGCTGGAAGTGAAGACGCGACGTGTCGGTGGCGCGAACTATCAGGTTCCCGTCGAAGTGAACAATTTTCGCCGGCAGTCGCTGGCGATTCGCTGGATTTTGCAATACTCGCGCGAGCGTTCCGGAAAGACCATGACGGACAAGCTTTGTGACGAGTTGATTGACGCAGCCAATTCACGCGGCGGCGCAATCAAGAAGAAGGAAGATGTTCACCGCATGGCGGAAGCGAACAAGGCTTTCGCGCACTATCGGTGGTAATTGATTTTATTTTTCAAAGGGTCTGAATAGAAAAATGCCCAGGGCATTCAAACTCGAAGACACGCGCAACATCGGGATCATGGCGCACATCGACGCCGGAAAGACGACGTCGACGGAGCGCATCCTGTTTTATACGGGTGTCACCTACAAAATCGGTTCCGTGGACGAAGGTACCGCCACGATGGACTGGATGGAGCAGGAGCGCGAACGCGGCATCACGATTACGTCCGCGGCGACGACTGCTTCCTGGACGCGCTACGACAAGAAATACCGCGTCAATATTATTGATACGCCCGGCCACGTGGACTTCACCGTCGAAGTCGAGCGCTCTTTGCGCGTCTTGGACGGCGCGGTTTGCGTGTTTGACTCCGTCGCCGGCGTGCAACCGCAATCGGAAACCGTTTGGCGCCAGGCGGACAAGTATCGCGTCCCGCGCATTTGTTTCGTAAATAAGATGGACCGCATGGGCGCGGATTTTGACCACGTCGTCCGCACCATTCGCCAGCGCCTCGGCGCTCATCCCGTTCCTCTGCAATTCCCTCTCGGTCGCGAAGATAATTTCATCGGCATCATCGATTTCCTGGAACAAAAAGTTATCGTTTGGCTCGAAGAAACCCTCGGAGCCAAGTACGAGATTTTTGAAGTAGAGAAGTTGTGGGATAAGGCTTTCGTCGATTCGCGTCCTGACGTTGCAGCGGCGTTGAAAGGCTCTGCAATCGACAAGAAGTTTTACGACGAGCACCGCGCGAAAGTTGTCGAATACATTGCCGAGCATGACGACGAAGTTCTCGATAAGTATCTGACCGAGGGCACGCTCTCGCTCGAAGACATGCGCAAGTCCATTCGTAAGTCAACGCTGGCGCTTAAGATTGTTCCAGTTCTCGCGGGCTCCGCGTTCAAGAACAAAGGCATTCAGCCGTTGCTCGACGCGGTTATTGATTTTCTCCCTTCTCCGACTGATGTTCCTCCCGTCGAAGGTCTTAATCCGGACAATGACGAAACTGAATTGCGCCGCGCCGCGGACGATCAGCCATTTTCCGCGCTAGCATTCAAAATCATGTCCGATCCGTTCGTCGGACATGTCACTTACATCCGCGTCTATTCCGGTGTTCTGAAATCCGGAAGCTACGTTTACAACTCCGGCAAGCGCACCCGCGAACGCATCAGCCGTTTGCTCCAGATGCACGCCAACAAGCGCGAAGAGATTGAAGAAGTGTACGCCGGCGACATTTGCGCCGTCGTTGGTCTGAAGAGCGTGAACACGGGCGACACACTGTGCGACGAGCAAAAACAGATTATTCTCGAAAACATTGATTTTCCCGCACCGGTTATTTCCGTCGCGATTGAGCCAAAGACCAAGGCCGATCAAGACAAGCTTGGCGTCGCATTGCAGCGTCTCGCGCAGGAAGATCCAACTTTCCGCGTTTCCACGGAGCCGGACACAGGCCAAACGCTCATCTCCGGTATGGGCGAACTTCACCTGGAAATCATTGTGGACCGCATGCTTCGCGAGTACAGCGTGCAAGCCAACGTTGGGCGGCCGCAGGTCGCCTATCGCGAAACGATTCGCAGGAAAGCAGAAGCCGAAGGCAAGTACATCAAGCAGACCGGCGGTAAGGGTCAATACGGTCATGCCGTGATTGAGCTTCATCCTATGCCGAGCGCCGACCACGAAAACATGCACGAGCTCTCAACCGATGATATTGACGAGCTTGCGAAGAAAATTACCGGCAGCAGCAACCCCGGAAAATGGAAATTCGACAAGGAACACCGCTTCCTCTTTATTGACAAGGTCGTTGGCGGTTCAATTCCCCGCGAATTCATTCCTCCCATCGAGGCGGGAATCCGTGAAGCTCTGGATACCGGAATTCTTGCGGGTTTTCCGACCGTTGACGTTGCAGTCATTTTGACTGACGGCAGCTATCACGACGTCGATTCAAATGAAATGGCATTCAAAATCGCCGGTTCGATGGCCTACAAGGAAGCTTGTGCCAAGGCGAAAGCCGTTCTTCTTGAACCGATCATGAAAGTGGAAGTCGTTGTTCCGGAAGAATATATGGCGGCTGTGTTCGGCGACTTGAACTCGCGGCGTTCCGCGATTCAAGGTACGGAAAATCGCGCCGGCAGCAATGTGATTCGCGTGGAAGTTCCACTCGCGCAAATGTTCGGGTACGCAACGGATTTGCGGAGCCGTACCCAAGGCCGCGCCACATTCACGATGCATTTCTCGCATTACGCAGAATTGCCCGCGGCGCTTGCGGAAGAAGTCATCAAGAAGAATCGTGGCGAAAGCGGAGCGGCTGCGCGGTAATACAAGGATTTTGTAGCAACGGATTCAGCAAGACTTTTCTTGAGGAGCAGAGGGAATGGCTAAGGAGAAATTCGAGCGCAGCAAGCCGCACGTGAATATAGGGACGATCGGTCACATTGACCATGGCAAGACGACGTTGACAGCCGCGATTACGAAGGTGTTGTCGAAGCACAACCCGAAGGTGGCGTTTCGTGCGTTCGACACGATTGACAACGCGCCGGAAGAGCGCGAGCGTGGGATTACGATTGCGGTGTCGCATGTGGAGTACGAAACGGCAAATCGC